>MDTE01112162.1_pt1 | contig 10354 bp, 8 predicted proteins | sample 811231 | NCBI WGS metagenome assembly MDTE01 (sample SAMN05326651, study PRJNA326480) | marine metagenome | isolation source: seawater | place: Indian Ocean: Red Sea | collected 2010 | reverse complement strand
TTCTTTAGCTTTAGGAACTGATTCAAGAATTGGTCCCAAATTTCTTAATTCAGGACCTGGATTTGGAGGTAGCTGTTTTAAAAAAGATATTTCAAATCTGATATATATATGTGATCATTATGGTCTATACGAAGTTTCTAAGTATTGGCAAAAAGTTATCGATATTAATTTTTGGCAAGCTGAAAGAATATCAAATTTAGTTGTAAATAAACTTTTTGGTAATTTATCCAATAAAAAAATATCAATTTTAGGCTTTGCTTTCAAAGCAAATACAAATGACACTAGAGAGTCTCCAGCAATTAAAATATGTAGAAACTTATTAGAAGAAGGAGCAAATTTAAAAATATACGACCCAAAAGTTGCAAAAAGTCAAATTGATAAAGATTTGGGAGAGATTCTAAACTCAAACAAAAATTCCGAATATGGGAACTGGATCTATTGTGATTCAGCTAAAAAAACATTTGAAGAAGCTGATGCGACATTAATTTTGACGGAATGGGAAGAGTTTAAGTTCCTAAATTGGAGTGAATTAGCTTCAGATATGAGACGACCTAGTTGGGTATTTGATACTAGATCTATTGTAAATTTAGATTTAGCTAAAAAAGCAGGGCTCAAGATTTGGTCAATAGGAAATGGTACTTTGATTTAGTAATGAAAATTTCTGAATATCTCCAATGAGCAAAATACTTGTAACTGGGGCTGCTGGATTTATTGGCTTTCACTTATGCAAAAAATTAATTAAAGATGGATTTTCAGTAATAGGAATTGACAACCTAAATTCATATTATGATATTAAATTAAAACATGATCGTTTAAAAATACTTTTTGAATATTCACAAGCGAACAATAATAATTTTATTTTTGAAAAGATAGATATCCAAAATGATAATCTTTTAAAAAGTTTATTTATAAATCATCAACCATTAAAGGTAGTTAATCTGGCAGCTCAAGCCGGAGTTAGATATTCACTAGAGAATCCAAAGGCATATATAAATTCAAATATTTTGGGTTTTCAAAATATAATTGATTGTTGTAAGAATTTTAAAATTGAAAACTTCATTTATGCTAGTAGTAGTTCTGTTTATGGAGGGAATACTAAAATACCATTTTCTGAGGATGATCCCGTAGATCATCCTTGCAGTTTATATGCCGCGACGAAAAGGTCAAACGAATTAATAGCTCATACTTATAGTCATTTATATGAATTACCTTCAACTGGTTTGAGATTTTTTACCGTTTACGGACCATGGGGTAGACCAGATATGGCTCCAATGATATTTGCAAATTCAATTTTAAAAAATAAGCCTATTAAAATCTTCAACCGAGGAGATATGTCAAGAGATTTTACCTATATAGATGATATTATTTTTTATTTAGTGAAAATCTTAAATAAACCAGCATACTCAGATTTTTCATTTAAGAAAGACAATCCAAGTCCTTGTACTAGTTGGTCCCCTCACAGAATATTCAACATAGGAAATTCTCAAAAAATATCTTTAATGAACTTCATTGAAATATTAGAAGAAGAAATTGGGAAAAAAGCTATTAAAGAATATTCAGAAATGCAACCGGGCGATGTAAAAGATACCTTATCTGATACGAAAAAAATTGAACTTTGGACTGATTTCGTCCCAAAAACTTCTTTAAGAGAGGGGATTAAAGAGTTTATAAATTGGTATATCAAGTATTTAAGGGATTAAAAAATTTGAATCACTAAATTAATTTATTAAGAAAATATTTATTAATACCGTAAAACATATAGTTTAGAAAATAAAATATACTTTTAACAAAATTAAATTTCATAATTTTTCTTAAAAAAACCCACCTGTGAATTGCATTAATTAATTTATTAGATGACAGTGATCTTTTTCTTTGCCTATAGTAAGCCAGAGCTTTGTCATAACGATGTGCAATTCCATTATCTCTAATAATCCTTATCCATAAATCAATATCTTCATGGGTTTTAAAAGAAATATCAAATTCATATCTAAGGTTTTCTTTTTTTATCAAAACACCCAAGCAAGATAGAGGATTACATTTAAGGATATTGGAAACATTTGCATATGGAAGAACTTTATTTAACTTTGATTCACCATCTGTGTAAATATAATAAGGGCAATATACAAAATAATAACTGTTAATTATTGAGAATTTGATCAGCCTTTCAAGAAACTCTGAATCCCAGAAATCATCTGAATCTAAAAAAGCTATATAATTCCCTTTTGAATGTCTGATACCTTTATTTCTAGCGAATCCTGGGCCACGATTTTTTAGTGATTTTATTAATTTAATTCTTTTGTTCGAAAATAAATACTCGTTTACAATCTCAATTGTATTATCTGTTGATTTATTATCAATAATAATTAGTTCCCAATTTTCATATGTTTGCGCCAATACTGATTTGATAGAATAACCTATATATTTACCTGAATTATATGAAGGCATTATTATGCTAATTAAATTATTTAGGTTTGAAAAGTTACTTTCTTTTTTAATCATTAAACAAAATCTCGTTATACTCTTTTATTAGATTATTGAGATTATATGTAGGAATAAAACTTTTCTTATTTTGTTTTAATCTATTTTTAATTTCAATAGCAAAATCATAAGATGAATTTGAATTTATTATTGATAAATTAGGATATCCTTTCGTAACTTCGTAAAGACCAGACTTAAAACTAAAAGTTATTATTGGTGTATTAAGAATAACTGCTTCTGCTAATGAATTTGGAAATCCTTCAAAATATGATCCAAAAAGAAATAAATTTGCAGACTTAGTAAAAGGAAGTGGGTTATCTTTAAAACCCAAAAAACATATATTCGATTCTAATGATTTTACTCTACAGTAATTTTCTAGTTCATCTCTTAGTGATCCCTCTCCTATAATTAACCAAATAAACTCATTAATTGAAAAAGTTTTATAAATAGAAATAGCATCAATTAATCTCCGATAACCTTTTTGATACTCTAATCTTGCGACAGTAACAAAGATATCTTTTCTGGTATTATATTGAACTAATCTTTGAAAATCCTTATCTATTTGTTGATCTGCTTTTGTAATTATTTCATCAAAATCATATCCATTATTTATATGAATTAATTTTCTCTTATCGATATTAAAGTTATATATTAAATCAAATTTTGACTCTTCAGAATTAGTTACTATTTTATCTGAAAATGGATATAAGTTCTCAATAAGTTTTCTATTGAGAAAACCTTTAATACCTTTTGAAAAGAAAATACTACTATAGTTTCTTTCACTAATAATTAATTTTTCTAATGAGAATATAATCTTAAATATGATACTCATGTAATTTGATCTGTTTTGAAAGGATAATATTGAAATACCTTTAGATTTTCTCAATTTCCAAGCCATAAAAAATGGTACAAAAATTATTTGCATAACCTTAAAAAAAATTATATTTTTAGTATCACCAATAAAGAGAACATTAATATTTCTTTTTTCGCACCAGTTTATTATTTTTTTTTTATTTTTAGATTCTAAAATTATCAATTGATATTTAAAATTTCTTTTTATTTGAATATTATTAAGCAATATTCTCATTGATTTTTCAGCTCCACCACCAAAGAATGCATCATTTACAAAAATTAGATTTTTCATTTTTCATTAATTATTTTTTGGTAAAGATTTAAATATTGATTTGCAATATTTCTATAATCATATTTTTTAGAAAGCTGTAAAGAGTTTTTTGACATTCTTTCAATAACTGTTTTAGTAGAAATTGACCTAATTGCATTAGCAAATTGGATATTATTATTAGGCTCTACTAATATGCCATTGAATTCATTTTTAACTAACTCGTTAATTCCTAGCACATCAAAAGCTATGATTGGCAAACCAGCTGCCATAGCTTCTAAAACGACAATCCCAAAACTTTCGATAAGACTTGAAAAAACAAATATATCAGCATTCAAGTAAGCATTTATTATATCTAATGAAGGCAAACTATAAATCTCCTTAAATTTAATACCAGAAGAATAATTTTTAGGTTCAATTAACTCTACATATGGTATAGATTCTTTTGACAAATATTTTCTTAAATTTTCAACCCCTGAACCAATAATTTTTAACTTATATTTATTTTTACTTTTTGCTTGAAGTATTTCAAAACTATAAATAAGATTTTTGTAATTTTTTTTAGGTTCATTTCTGCCTACCGAAACCAATCTTATAAATCTATCATTTTTATTATCTAAAGAAGATTTATTGATTTCAAATCTTTGCAATTGAACTCCATTTGATATCCTATGAATCTGGTTTTTGCCAACACCTAACTTTTTATATTCAAGTTCTAGGCATGAAGAGGCCGCTACATGATTCTTGATATTTCGAAATTCTTTCAGAAATAAATTATTTATATTATCACTAATCCTATAACCGTAGGCTGTATCTTTATTAATCTGAATATCCACTCCTACAGATCTAACAAGGTAATTAGGACTGCACAATTTTGCAAATGGAAGGAAAGAAAAACCTGCTGGATAACTCATTGAAATGTGCCAGAAGTCTGGTTTATATATTTGATTTAAAATATAGTAGTAAATTAAATAAATTAATCTTATTGGTGGAAGTCTAAAAAATCTAACTAAATAAAAGAATTTAGGAGGTAGAGCAATAATCTTATAAGGAAGATCACATTTATTTGGCATGAAATTTGCTTGCCAAGGACAAATTACAAATACTTGATTACCCATCTTAGAAAAATTTACAGACAAGTTATGTATACCAACTTCTACTCCTCCAATAGAAGGGTAAAAAGTTGAAGTTAAGAAAAATAATTTCATTTGATATTAATAAAATATTTAAAATTTTTAAATTAAAATTCCACGTTATTTATTTCTTGCCAAACACAAGTATTAAAAATACGCCATCTCTCCTTCGAAGATAGTTTATACCAATTATTAGCTAGTTTTTTTATATTTGTAATTTGTTTTATGAATAGAGAATTTGCAACTTTATCCAACATATAAGAAGAATATTTCATATCCCAAGAGTCTTCAGGTGCATCATATCCTAACTTACTTTTTCTCCAAGCTAAATCATCAATTATGATTTTTGATTTTCTTATTGGGTATTTTGTCCATCCATCTTTAACCTTTTCCGCCAACTCCAAATTTAAACAATATTCAACAAGATTAAAATCTAGAAATGGTACTCTAGCCTCAATTGAGTGCGCCATAGAATTCCGATCTTCTGTTCTTAGAATCTGAGGTAAAGAATTTTTTTCAATTTCAAAAATTTGGGACTCAATGGGATCATACTTTGCTCTGGAAATATTCTTATATAAATTCCTAGTTGATTCTGTTGATAAATTTAAAAAACTCATTCTATATTTTGAATATCTGGATCTTAAATTTCCATTCAGATTTCCAAAAATATATCTAATCAAACTTTTTGAATTGATTTGCGTATTATTTCTAATAGATAAAATAAGATGTTTAATACTGCCTATTAATTCTTTCCCGCTAAAATAAGATAATAAAGTAACTAAAAAAAATCTTGCATAACCCAATAATATTTCATCAGAACCTTGACCATCTAACATCACCTTAAATCCAATATTTTTAGCTTTTTGCATTACGAAATATTGCATAAAGATACTTTTAGAGGCAAAAGGCTCATCTTGAAAATAAATTAATTGATTCATAACCTTTATAAAATCATCATATGTTGGCTCTAATAATTGAAAATTACAATTAGCTGATTTAGCAGCCATTTCAGCATAACTTGATTCATCAAATAATCTTTCTGAACACTTTGCATGAATTGCAGTAAGAGTTTTTGAACTTTTTGTATCACTGAGTATTTCTGAAATTAATGCAATAATTGAAGAGCTATCTAGTCCTCCAGACAAAGATGAACAAATATCAACATCACTTCGCATTCTAAGTTTTATAGAGTTTTTTAAAAGATATCTAAATTCATCAGGATCACTCGGATTATTGAATATTCTTATTTTATTTCTAATTGAATACCAAGAATTTATATTTAAAACTCCATCTCTACCTACAGTTAAATTATGTCCTGGAGGAAGTGATTGAATCCCCTCAAAAAATGTATTACTAGAAGAATCAGTACAGCCACTATATAGAAATAAAGATAACTCATTATAATTACATCTTTTACCAAGATTAAGTTTTCTTATCTGTTTTATTTCAGAGCCAAAATAAATACTACCGTTGTAACTAGACCAATAAAAGGGTTTTATCCCAAATCTATCTCTAGAGCAAAACAACTTTTTATTTTTGCGATCCCATATGGCAAATGCCCACATCCCATTGAATTTATCCAAACAATCTTCTCCCCATTCAACAAAAGAAGTTAGGAGAACTTCAGAATCAGAATTAGTGATAAAGGAATATCCAATTGATATAAGTTCTTCTTTCAATTCAAGATAATTATATATCTCACCGTTATAAACGAGGACATACTGGTCTTTGTAAAAAAATGGAAGGTCAGCAGATTTATTTAAATCTATTATAGCAAGTCTTCTACTCCCTAAACCAATATTATCTTCAATAAAATTACCCTCAGAATCAGGCCCTCTATGAATAATCATATCGTTCATCATATTCAAATCTTTCGTATTAATCTTTCTATTTTGAAGAGACAATATCCCAGATATTCCGCACATATAAAAATAAAATACATCGGCATCTATAAGAAGATATTATCATGTTTGATAATTATTTTGTTATTCATATAAGCAAACTTTATTCTATTATTTTAGAAATGTTAAAATAAGATAAATATATATAAGGCAATTGGAAATTATATATCTTGCAAGTCTTGATTCAATACATACCAGACGTTGGATTAACTTTTTTGCTGAAATAAATTATTCGAAAATATTTTGTATATCTTTTAAAGAAAATAAAGAAAAAATTAATAAAAATATTAGAGTTTATCAATTAAATGGTCTTTTATTTTTTAAAAATTTTTTTAAAGCTATATTTCTCTTAAGATCAAGAAAAAATTGTATCGTGCATGTTCATTATCTTGGATGGAACTCGCTACTATTATTATTTACTAACAAAGATCAGAAAATAATTCTTACTCCATGGGGATGCGATCTTTATGAAAATAAAAATAATCTATTAAAAAGATTATGGTTAAAATTTATCTTATTTAAATGCGATTTTATAATTTGCGATTCAAGAAAATTATTAAAAGCTGCAATTGAAATAGGCTTTAAGAAGAAAAAAGCAGAAATTATTGCCTTTGGAACAGATACCTACAAATATAAAAGCTATAAAAAGCCATTTAAAAATAAAAATAATAATAATGAGATAATTAAAATTGGAACCAATAGAAATATGGAAAATATTTATGATCCATTAACTCTACTGAAATCTGCAAATTACCTTAGAAGAAAAAGTAAAAATTTCAAATTCTATATTGCAAATGATGGATCATTAAGGAGTAGTTTAAAGAAATATATTAAAGTAAATAAGTTAAAAACGACCATAAAACTAATTGGTAAAAAACATGGGAAAGAAAATATTGACTTTTATAACTCAATAGATATTTATGTTTCAACTTCACTTAGAGATGGAGGTTTATCCGCAAGTATTGCTGAAGCCATGGCATGTGAGAGGATAGTTATAGTTTCAGATAACTCAGACAATTCGAAATACATAAAACATGGAATTTCTGGATATCTTTTTAAAAATAAAGATTATAAACAACTTGCAAATTTAATAGAAATCGCATCTAAAAATAAGTCTGGTTCTTTAGAAATAGCTTCTGAAGCGAGAAAAATAATTATAGATAAATGTAATTATCATAAAGAGATGGAAAAGGTAAAAAATATATATTTAAAATTTTCAAGATCTGTATAAATTAAAAGAATGAATAGCTTTAAAGACTTCGAAAAAAAAAGATACGATCAAAGAGGAAAAATTATACTATCAAATCTTAGAGAAAAAAATATATTGCAACGAAATGGCTCAGATTCTCTACCTTTTATATTACATAACCAATATAAGTTATATGAAAAACTAATAAAAGATAATTTAGAATCAGGAATGGATGTATTAGAAATAGGTTCTGGAACTGGGGAATTTTCTGGAACAGCTATTTCTACTGGTGCTTCTGTAATCCTCACAGATATTTCAGGGAAAAGTTTAGAAGCTGCTAAGTATAGATTCAGAAAAAATAAAAACTTTAAAGTAATGATTGCTGATATGGAAAATCTGCCATTTGAATCAGACAAATTTAATATGGTCTTAAGTGCTGGTAGTTTAAGTTATGGTGATCATGAAATAGTTCGAAAGGAGATTTTTAAAGTACTTAAGCCAAATGGATATTTTATTTGTATTGATTCATTGGATCATAATCCAATATACAAAATCAATCGTTTAATTCATTACTTAAAAGGAGAAAGGAGATGGGAAACCATTTCGAGGATCCCGAAAATAAAGTTAATAAAGGATTATGGAAAATTTGGATTGGAAAAGCATTATTACTTTGGATCATTTATTTGGCTAATGAAAATCATGCAAAAATTTATAAGCGGTGAAAATATAATTAATTTATCGAAATATCTTGATCGGAATTTCGCCAATCATTTAACAGCATTTAATTTTGTAATGATAGTAAAAAAAGTAAATTAATAAAAAAAAATAATTTAATTTTTTATTTTGAGTAATTGAGAATTTGATTTCTGCGCCAGATAAAAATTGATTTATTTATATCAGGTCCAAAGCCAATTTTCTTATGATTTATCCAATTTCTCGTAAAACCATAATCTAAAAGCATTTTTTTTAGGAATTTTTTACCTTCCATCTCCTTCTGTGAAAAATCCAACATCTTTAAATCATTCGTAAGCTCTTCGTCTAAAAAAGGTGATCTTATTTCTCGAGAATAATAGAGTCCGATAATATCATTTATTGGATTAAAATACTTAGTCAAAGAATGTATTAAATCATGTTCCTGAATTGTCTTTTCCTTTATGTTCGGAGGTATATTCAAAATTAAATTTTTTACACTTTTTTTAAAAAATGGATCTTTTATTTCTAAGAAATGACAAAGTTTGTTAATAGTAAAATAATTATATCGTTGATATTTCTTTAAGTCATCAGGTAAACTTTCCCTTATGAAATTTAAAATTTGACAAAATCTTTTAGATTTAAAGTTGTTTAAATTATGCCTTGAATAACCTAAGAAAATCTCATCAGCTCCCAGACCACTTATTAAAACTCTTTGATCTATAGGAATTTGATTTAAAATACTACATAGTGGTCTGAATCCTTCATTAAGAATTATCCCTGGATAATTAGAAATAAACTCTTCTTCATCCAGTTTCGAGTATTTATAATTATGCAATACAAGGCCATCTAAGATCTTTTCAGTTAATTTTAATCTTTGCGTATCAATATAATCACTTTTTGAATAACCTTTTAAGTGAAAAGCATTTACTTTTAAATTAAGTTCTTTTATTATTATTGTTGAAATTAGAGTAGAATCTATTCCTCCAGAAAGAAGAACATTTGTCATTTTAAGACCTTTTGTACTTTTATAAACTGCATTTATTATTGAATCTTTTAATTTTTGAACTTTTTTATTTTTTAATATCAGATGATTTGTCTTCCTATTATTAAAACCTAAAAATTTATTAAAAAACTTTGATTTTAATTTATAAATTTTATTATCAACTATCTTAAAATTATATTTATAACCTCCTCTAACTTTAATTACATTTTTGAAATAAGATCCTGAAGAAATAGGATATCCATAACAAATAGCTTGATCAATAGAAGTTTTTGATAAAGATAAATTATCCGAGAGAAGAGTTTCAACACTTGAAATTACTAAGCGATCTTTTAAGACTAAAAAATATAATGGTTTTTGCTCATAAGGATCATTTGCTATTTCTATGATTTTATTTTTCTTGTCATATAATAAAATCGAATACATTCCACTTATATTAATTAATGTCTCATTTAATCCATATTTGTTTATACAGTAACTAATTTTTTCTGTATCACTAATATCATCAATATTTTTTCCAAAGAGATTAATTTCATCTTCTTTTATCAAATTTCCAAATGAGTAAATTTCTCCATTAAAGGCAAATATATGACTAGAAGTTTCTATTGGCTGCTTAGTAATCCCCAACCCTGAAATAGAGAGTAAAGAATGAGCAATAAAAGACTTTTTTTGTTTATCATGCCAAATCCCAATATAATCTTTACCTCTCAAACCAGATAAAACTTTTTTTACCTTTAAAAATTCATCTTCTTTATAAGAGAATGATTTTTCAATCCCAAATAATCCGTAAATCCCGCACATTATTTAGCTAAAGACAAAAGAGTATATATAGTATGAATA
>MDTE01190953.1_pt1 | contig 10355 bp, 12 predicted proteins | sample 811231 | NCBI WGS metagenome assembly MDTE01 (sample SAMN05326651, study PRJNA326480) | marine metagenome | isolation source: seawater | place: Indian Ocean: Red Sea | collected 2010 | reverse complement strand
TAATAAATTTTGTTATCCAATTCATAAAATTTTATTTTTTAGATTGTACACAACTTTATCTAACTTTGTGACAGGATTTTGTCCCATTTTGAGTGAATCTGTTATAGTTTTACACAACATACTTCCAACAACAAGCCCATTTGCTGGTTTTAGAGCTGAAATAGTCTTACTAGTGATACCAAAACCTATCACAAGATTTTTTTTAGGGTTAATTCTCTTGATCTTAAAATAGTTTTTTAAAATTTTTTTTGGTGAAACTTTAAGTTTACCCCCAGTGGTTGAAAGCATAGAAATATAGTAAATCATATCGTGAGAATCTTTTACAATTTTTCTCACTCGATCAATGGGTGTAGTTGGTGATATAAGCTGGATAAAGTTGATAGATCTTTTTTTACATTTTTTTGCAAACTCTTTATTTTCTGGGTAGGGTAAGTCAACAATTATACAACCATCAACACCTGATACTTGACATTTTTTTAAGAAATTATTTTCTCCACTCTGATATATGAGATTAAAATAGCCCATAAGTATAATAGGCTTGTTGGGATTATTTTGCTTAAATTTTTTAACAATTTGAAAAACATCTTTTAGTTTTAATCCTTTCATAAGAGCTCTATGAGAGCTACCTTGAATCTGACCTCCGTCAGCTATTGGTGTATTATGAGGAAAACCAAGCTCAAGTATGTCTGCATGTTTTGAAATTTTATTTAATATTTTAAGTGAGTTAATCTTAGTATTATCGCCTGCAACTGTATAAGTTAATAAAGCTGGCCTTCTTTCCTTTTTGCATTTATCAAATACCAAGGCAATTTTTGATTTCATCTTTTATATGATCCTAGCTTACTTTTTATTATATCTTTATCTTTTATACTATCCCCACATGAATTTACGACTATAACATCTGAAGATTTCAATTTCGGCGCAAGTTTGATCGCTTCAGCAAAGGCATGTGATGGCTCTAAAGAAGGTGAAATATTTTCTAATTTTGAAACTAATTTATAAGCATATAGTGCCTCCTCATCACTAGCAGAAGTGTACCTGGCTCTTTTTGAGTCTTTTAGAAAGCAATGCAAAGGTGATATACCAGGATAATCCAATCCTGCTGAAATAGACTCAGTAGAACCAATTTGACCTTCATTGTCTTGAATGACATATTGTGCTGCACCATGTAGAATTCCAATTTTTGAGCCATTTGTTAGTGGCGCTGCATGTAGTTTACTATTTTTTGGACCCCCAGCTTCAATACCAATAAACTCTGCATCTGTATCCATGAATTCATTCCAAAAACCCATAGCTGAACTTCCACCACCCACACAATTTAATAACTTCATTTTTTTTGGAATTTTTCCGAATTCATCTTTTACTTGTTTTATAAGTTCCCTTGAAATTTGAGCTGTACTCCATGCACAAATCTTTACAAAAATATTAGGACCAACAGTCGAACCAACACATAAGTTAGTTGTATCATTATTAGCAACCCAATATCGCATACACTCGCTCACGGCATCCACTAATGTTTGACTTCCAGAAGTGACAGGTACAACCAAAGCACCATTTTTCTTAATTGCTTCAACATTTGGTCGTTGTCTCTTAATATCTTTTGCTCCCATAAAAATTTTACATTTAAGACCAAATTTTTTTGCAGCCATTGAGAGCATTTTGCCAGCATAACCTGCACCAGTATCACCAATGATAAATTTCTTTCCCGATTTTTTTGCGATTAAACAATGAACTGTAGCATTATAAATTTTGTGTGCTCCTCCATTAGCTTCTGATACTACTTTTGCATAAATCTGAGCACCTCCAAGATGATCTGTTAGATTTTCGAGTTTTATAAATGGAGTTGGAGATCCAATATAATTTTTAAAATAATAATCCCTCTCTTTTAAAAAAATTTTATCTTTTCTAAGACTTGTGAAAAGCTTAGTTAAATCATCAATTGGTTTTTTTAAAGTTTCTGGAATAAAATTCCCTCCAAATTTACCCCCATACATAAAGTTTTTGTCATGTTGGTCTATTAAAGGAACTCCTTTTTTAATTTTCAATTTCATCAACTTTACTCATAAATTTTTTTATTTTTAGATGATCTTTGTACCCTATTTGTTTATCTAATTCTAAGCTACTGGACAAATCACAAAAGGAAACTCCTAATTTAGCGATTTCAGCAATATTATTGGAAGAAATAGATCCAGCAAGACCATATCTTTCACCTTTTGGAAGTTTTGAAATTAAGTGTTTTGGAAACTTAACAGATTTTTCCATACCTGGTGTATCAAATAAAATAATATCAGCTTCATCATATCCTTTATAATTATCTATGTCAGATTCTACTTTAATTTTCACAGCTTTTATTATTTTTAGCCCCATTGATTTAATCTCTTTGACTCTTTCATTTGTCTCTGATCCGTGAAGCTGGATGTAGTCAAAATTTCTATATACTATTTTTTCTATAAACTCATTACTAGGATTCACAGTCACTGCCACAAATGATGATTTTTTCTTTTTATATTTTTTTAATTTTGGAATGTCTCCAAGATTCAAATCTCTTGGAGATTTATTGTAAAAAACAAAACCTAAAAAATTTACTTTAAGATCAATGCAAAGCTGAACATCTCTGACTGGGTGTAAGCCACAAATTTTTACTTTCATTCTAATTTAATTCTTTAATTAATTTTTTAATGTTTCTTCTTATATTTCCATTAATTAAACTTCTTCCCATCACGATTGCAGTCGCGCCATTTTGAAAAGCTTGTTTTGGATGCAATATTCTTTCTTGATCTGCTTTTTTGTCTCCAGATAATCTTACTCCAGGAGTAATAATTTCTTTTTTAAAAACTTTTTTTACTGTTTTTATTTCAAGAGGGCTACATACAATTCCATCTAGATTTGCCTTAGCAGCGAGTTTTGCTTGGCGAAGAACTAGATTTTTAACATCTTTATTAAACCCAATTTCTCGTAATGATTTATTGTCTAAAGAAGTTAGTATGGTTACTCCAATTAATTTAGAATTTCCTGAAACCTTTTTAGCGGCTTTAATTGCTTTAAGCCCTGAGCTAATATGAATTGTAATATAACTGAATTTTAAATCTCTTACAGATCGTATTGCTGCAGCACAAGTATTTGGAATATCAGCAAGTTTATAATCTCCAAAGGTAACCTTGCTTTTAAGTTTTGATATAAATTTTCTTCCATTTTTTGAATTTAAAAATTCTAGTCCAAATTTATATCCAAAATCTAATTTTGAGTTTTTAGTTTCTTTAATTATTTTCTTTATCTTATTTAAATTATTTGTATCACACGCGATAAATATTTTAGCTTTTTTCATGAATTGATTAATTTATTAAGTTTTTTACTAGATTTGAACCTTACCTTATTTTTTTCAGGAACATAAATTAAATCCCCAGTTTTTGGATTTCTTGCCGAGTATTTCTCTTTTATTTTTCTATTAGTGAATGATCCAAAGCCTCTTAATTCTATATTTCTACCTTCTGTAATAGCTTTTTCAATACAATTACAAAAAGTGTTAATTATTAATTCGAGTTCAGATTTTATAAGTTTGGGGTTTCTGTTTTTGAGCTTTTTAATTATTCTTTGACGCGACAATTATTTTTCTTTTTTTCCTTTTTTTCCAATAGCCTTTTCAAAGATGCCCTTTAAAGTAGCACCAGATTTTGTTGCCCCTTCGCCAAATTTAGCAATTAAGGATTTTTCTTCATCCATTTGAGCTTGTTTAACGCTTAACTTAATCCTCCTTGACTTTATGTCTAAGTCTATAATTTTTGCATCGAGAGCATTTCCTTTTGAAAATACCTCTGGTCTTTGGTCTGCTACTTCTTTAGCTAAATCTGCTTTCCTGATAGTAGTAATTAATTGTTTTTCTTTATCGATCGTTACCTTTACACCGGTTTTTAAAACTTCATGAATTCTAGTAGTTATTATATCTCCAACTTTTTTCTTGTTATCTTTAAACCAATCAAAAGGATCTTTTTCTAAAGCTCTTTTTGAGAATCTTATTTTTTCATCTTTTATTTCTATAATTTTTACTTGAAGAGTGTCTCCCTTATTGTACTTTTTAAGGCCCTCAATGTCTTCTTGATATGATAATTCTTTATAATGAAGCATTCCAACTAATCCAATATCTAAAATTTCACCAAATATCGCTTTATCGGTTATATTAGAAATCTTTATTTTAACTTCTTTATCAATTTTATCCTCAATTTTTTTCCAAGGATTTTGTAAAGTTTCTTTATAGGAAAGGGAAATTCTTTTTGTCTCCTTATCGATATTTACTATTTTAAACTTTATATTTTGAGAAACAGAAAGAACTTTACTAGGTTTTATATTTCTATTTGTCCAGTCTAACTCAGAATTATGTATTAGTCCTTCAATACCATCCTCGATTTTCACAAAACAACCATAATCCATTATTTTGGTAACTACTCCTTCATATATTTCTCCAACTTTATATTTATTCTCAATATTTTCGTATGGATCCGCTGTCAAACTTTTTACTGAGGCTGAAACTCTATTAGTTTTTTTATCTATTTTTGTAATTTTTACTTTAAGTTTTTGTCCGATAGTCACCATATCAGAAGGTTTTTTTACTCTACCATGACTTAAATCGCTCACGTGAAGTAATAATGTTATACCTTTGTATGTTAAAAAAATTCCCCAGTCTACTATTGCATGCACAGTGCTTTCAACTACATCTCCCTCTTTAATATTTTTTAAAGCTTCAGTGATTTCTGCATTTTTACTTTTTTCTAGAACAGCTCTCCTGGATACGCAGACGTTTCCACGGTTTTTATCTATTCTAGTAGCTATAACTTTAACTGGAGTGTTCATTAAATGATCAATCTTTTTTAATGGTTTAACATCTATTTGAGATGAGGGCATAAAACATGGGAGCCCTTCTACCGTGGCTATAAATCCACCTTTGACCTTTCCAGTAATATAACCAGTCATTTCCTCTTGATTTTCGAAAACTTTTTCCATTTTTTTCCAAGCTTTCATTTTTCTCGCTTTATCTCTAGAAATTATTATTTCACCTTTGAAGCTCTCAATTCGTTCAAGATATACATCAATTTGAGAACCGACTTTTAGATTTTTAAATTCTTCGTCATTTTTAAATTCTTCAACCGGTATCATTCCTTCCATTTTTGCCTTACAATCAACCACAACGAAATTCTTGGTTATTTCTGTTACAATTGCTTTTATGACTTCGTTTTCTTTAAGTTTTCTATCTTTAAAGTCTTGATCCAAAAGGTTTTGAAATTCTTTTTGTGAAGAAGTAGATTTTTTTAGTTCTTGTTCAATTGCCATATTTTTTTTGTATTATTCTATCTAGGTAATTAGACATTTTCGCTAACATAGCTTGTTTATCTAATTTACCGGTGTCGATAGATACCGAATCTGGATGTTTAAGTAAAGGGCTGTTTTTTCTCTTGATATCACTAGTATTCCTTATTCTTAAGGCTTTTTTAACATCATTTAACTTTATTTTTGAATTATTTTTTTTTAATTCTTTGTATCTCCTCTTTGCAGCCACTGTTAGGCTGCACTTAAAAAAAAATTTCAAATCTGAGTTTGGAAGTATTTTAGTAGAAATATCTCTTCCTTCAATACAACAATTTTTGTTTTTTTTTGAAAAATTTATCTGAAATTTTTTTAAGATTTTTCTTATTCTTCCATTTTTAGCGATTAAAGCACTATGTTCCGAAATTAAAGGAGAATGTAATTTTATCTTTTCTAATTTTTTATAGTCTAAGTTTTTAAAATTTTTATGCAGAAAGTTTATTACATTTTTTGGTTTATTTTTTAAAATTAGATAACTTGCATATCTATATAATAATCCAGAAGACAAAAATTTTAATTTATATTTTCTTGCAATCATTTTTGCTCCAGTTGATTTACCTGTTGCAGCACCACCGTCACAAGAAACCTGGATTTTTTTAATTTTTTTCAAACTTAGCTCCTAAAACTTTCATTATTTTTAAAAAAGAAGGTGACGATGTATTAACTGTTTCGAAGTTATTTATTATAGTTTTAGAACCAGTTAAATTAGCAAGTATAAAGGTTGACATACATATTCTGTGGTCCCCTAAATCTTTGACAATAATACATTTGTTATTTTGAACAATTTTTTCACTACCAAAAATTTTTAACTCATTTTTCTTAAAACGACTTTTAATACCTAACTGTTTAAGTATATTTTGCATTTCTTTAATTCGATTACTTTCTTTATTAGCTAGATCTTCAATACCTTTAAAAATAGACGTCCCTTTTGTTAGTGCAGCTATTACAAATAAAATTGGGTACTCATCAGTTGAATTTGTGTAATATTTTTTTGAAGCAACAATAGGTTTCAGATTACTACTTCTTACATGAATATCTCCGATACTTTCTCCGTATTTTGTTTTTAAATTAGTAAAAGTTATTTTTGCACCACTTTTTTTCAAAAGCTTGAAAAACCCAGTTCTCGTTGGATTTAATCCCACATTTTTTATTTTGAGATAAGAATTTTTATTTAGTACTGTTAAAGCTGTGTAGAAAGCTGCTGAAGATGGGTCACCAGGGACATTTATATCTAGTGGTTTTAAAAATTTTCTCCCAAGAATTCTAATAACGTTCGTTTTATTTTTTTTAATTTTAAAAGCGTGTGTATTGTGAAGCAACATGTTCTCTGTGTGATCTCGACTTTTTTCTTTTTCAATAATTTCTGTTAAACCATAAGAATTTAGCCCAGCAAGTATTACCGCACTTTTAAGCTGGGCAGAAACACCAGATTTATAATTTATACCAACCGGCATGGTCGTAGATAAAACTTTTAGGGGAAAATTAAATTTATTTTTAGGTAAAAAAAAAGCACCAAACTTTGTCATCAAATTAACTATATTTTCCATATTTCTTTTATTCAAAGATTTATCGCCTACTAACTTTAATTCTAAATTAGGCGTTGAAGAAATTATACCAATTAATAATCTAGCTAAAGTTCCTGAGTTTCCAAAATCTAGCTTAGTATTTTTCTTTGCGTAGAGTGATCCCAAGCCTTTTCCATAAATTAAATATTGCCTTTTTTGAATTTTCTTAATTTTTACATTTAATTTTTTTAAACATTTTATTGATGAGAAAACATCTTCGGATTCTAAAACGTTTCTTGTTTTTGAAATGCCTTGACATATTGAACCGATTAAAAAACTTCTAATTGAGATAGATTTATCGGAGTCAACTTTAATAGTTTTTTTAAATGGATTTATTTTATTTCTTAAAGAGATATTAAAGCTTTTTGTTAGCATTACTTATCAAGAAAATTGTGATCCAAAATAGTGTTGAATTGCTTTCGTAGATTTCAGCAATTCTCTTGAGGTTCCTTCAGCTATTACAGTGTTTTCTCCTAACACGTAACTTCTATCCGTAATATCAAATAAATTTTTTACATTATGGTCCGTTAACAAAATCGCTGTACCGCTTGATTGAATTTTTAAAATATATTTTTGAATATCTTGAATCACTAAAGGATCAAGAGCAGCTAACGGTTCGTCTAACAATACGATTTTAGGTTTATTAATCATAACTCTTGCCATCATTAATCTCCTAATTTCTCCTCCCGATAACACGGATGCATTTAAAGTTCTCAAATGTTGCAAATTAAACTCATCCAAAAGTTTTTCAGTAGTCGCTTTTTGATTTTCTATTCCATTAATTGAAATTTGTGCAATTCCTAATAAATTATCATAAACTGACATATTAAAAACGCTTCTTTGCTGAGGAAGATAACCTAAACCTTCTTTAGACCTCAAATGAATTGGAACCTGTTCAATTGATTTACTATTTAAAAATATTTTTCCTCCTTCAACGTTTTGCTCACCAATACACATAGAAAATAAAGTAGTTTTTCCACAACCGTTTGGACCGAGAACACCAACACATTCTCCAGGGTATACTTTGAGAGAAAGCCTTTTAAGTATTGGTCTTCCATCATAAGATTTGCTTATATCTTTGACCTCAAAAATAGGTTTATCTCGCTTAAATTTTAAAATTCTAAAACCTTTTTTCATTTTATATTAATATTAGTATTAATTTTTTTATCATCATATGACGCAATATTTAAAGTTTTATTTTTTATATCAAATAAAAGCTCATCCGCAACCATTGTTCCTCTTATATCAGTAATTTTAACTTTTTCAGAGATAATTAAAAAACTTTTTGAATTTGAATATTCTGCTTTTTGCGCCAGAAGTTCACTACCTTCATAATTTGCCTTTACGTTTTTATTAAAAACCATGTCTAAGGTCTCATTATTATATACACCTTTATCTGATAATACTTTTAAAACAGTATTATCTTTAAAATAAAAAATTGCCTCAACAGACTCCATATTTACAATTTTTTGATTTTCTTTTTTGTTACTAGCTTTTTTTGATTTTAAAATATATCTATTTCCAGCAAGATCCAATCCCGAATACTCTATATTAAAAAAAACCTCTCCATCTTGGCTTTTACTTTCAATCTGTTTCTTAACTAATTCCTGATTCTCCTTAGTTAAAATTTTCTCGTTTGTTTTTTTTTCTCTATCTAAATATGTAAAAAAGATTATTAAAAAACCTAAAATTAATAGTATAGACTGAATGATACGTAATTTTTTTATTCTAGCGTTCATTTCACACCACTCTGTAAAAGAAAATGGATATGAATTATCCCTTTAAGTTTTTTATTGCTTCTTTTAATATCCTTATCAGGCACAACGAGAAGACTCGTAATTTTTTTTTCATTCATAATTGCCAGTGCTTTTGAGGCTGGCATATTCTCATTAACAACTAAAGGATTCTTTGTAATGAATTTTTTTAAATCTTTTTCATCCGAATAATTTTTTAATTCTCTTCTTAAATCACCATCAGTTACAATTCCACTTATATTTTTATTCTTCAAAATTACAATAATTCCAAGTTTTTTCTTATTCATTTCTTTTAAAGCTTCGCTAAATGAATTACTATAATTGATAGTAGGCATTTTTTTTCCACTAACCATTATATCTTTTGCTAAAAGTAAAGAATTACCAATGTTTCCTCCTGGATGAAAAATTTTGAATTTCTCTTTAGAAAATTTTTTTTGGTACATTACAGTCGTAGCTAAACAGTCACCTAAGAGCAGAGTAATTGAAGTGCTAGATGTAGGAACAATACCTGTTGGATCAGCTTCTTTAACTCTTGGAAGTAAAAGTTTTATATCGCTTGCTTTTAATAATATGCTTTCAGCTTTTGAGGCTACACCTATTATTTTTATTCGGAACCTATTGGCATATTTTATCATATTATTTAACTCAGCAGTATTTCCTGAATAAGAAAAAATTATCAAAATATCTTTTCTTTCAATCTGTCCCATATCACCATGTAGTGCTTGTGCAGGGTCACAAAAGAAACTAGGGACGCCCACGCTTGAAAATGTTGCTGAAATTTTTCTTGCAATTAAACCAGATTTACCAACTCCTGCAAATATAACTTTACCTTTACAAGCAAGTATCAAATCAACTGCTTTTATAAATGATTTATTAAAAATTTTGTTTATTTTTTTTAATTCGTGAATTTGAAATTTAGCTGATTTCTTGGCAAGACTTATATAATTTTTTTTATTCATCAATGTTCAAAAATATCTTCTTTAAAACCTTTTTGATCTAGTTCAACTCTCGTATCTAGAAACGCAACACAACTTTTAAATAAATTCATTCTTTTTTCACGTATAAGCATTTTTTCTAATTCCATCTTAATCTTATGTAAAAAAATAACATCATTAGAAGCGTACTCTAGTTGCTTATCGGTTAATTCATTTAAATCTTTATTCCAATCACTGCTACCTTGCCTTTTGTCTAAAGATTTATTACAAAACTCCTGAACCAGATTTTTAAGTCCATGGGCATCAGTATAGGTCCTGACTATTTTTGATGCAATTTTTGTATCAAAAATATTTTTTACTTTACACTTAAGAAAAAACTCTAAAGCATTTTTATCAAATCTTAAGAAATGACCTATTTTTAAGATTTTATCATTCTCTAATACAGATATTAAATTTGGGGCTTTATAAGAATTTTTATTTGGCTGTATTATATAAACATTTTGATTTTCGTCGCAAATTTGTATTAAACTTAGTTTGTCTCTCTCAGGTATTTGAAGTCCAGTCGCCTCTGTGTCGATTGCAATACTGTTCTTAAACGTGCTTGCAATTTCTGAAGTTATGTCCTCTTTAATCTTAGTAATTTTCATATATAACTTTAAATACCATGAAAAATCAAATTTGCACAATCTTAGGTGGTGGTGGATTTATAGGAAGATATCTTGTTCGAAATTTGACCAAGAAAAACT
>MDTE01148842.1_pt1 | contig 10355 bp, 8 predicted proteins | sample 811231 | NCBI WGS metagenome assembly MDTE01 (sample SAMN05326651, study PRJNA326480) | marine metagenome | isolation source: seawater | place: Indian Ocean: Red Sea | collected 2010 | reverse complement strand
TGGATTTTCGTGGATTACGTATACATTGAATTTCTTTGTAGAATTTTGATTTAGTGAAAATAATGTTGTTAAAAACTGAGTATTGTAGTTTTCATCAAGGCAAAACAAATAATTAATCATCTAATTAATGCTAATTAAACATTAAACATAACTTCCTAGAAAAATAATTTATATAATATAATTGTTAAATGTTTATAAGCTCAAAAACTTTTTATGAAAGACATGCTCGTGAAATTAAAAGATATGTCAATCCAGCTGATTCGTTACTCCATTTAATTAATGAAGAGTCTGATTATATCAATCAGGAATTAGAGGAAAAAGTCATTAGGATTCAATTCAATGATTTTGAAAAAATAGAAAGTTTGATTCAAAATAATGAAAAATTTTACTTTATAATAATTACTGATCTTTTTGAGCTATCAGAAGATATTTTTCTATTTTTAACCAAAATAGGAAAAATACTTGAAAAAGATGGAAAGCTACTAATTACGTCAATAAATCCTAAGTGGAACAAAATTTTAAGATTTTTTGAAATTATAAAAATCAAAAAGAAAACTAAAAATAGAAGTTATATTAATCCAAAAAAAATAAACAACATTGCAAAGTCAGCTGGGTTGGAGTTAATATCAACAAACACGAGACAAATTTTCCCTTTTAAATTATTTGGTTTTGGAACACTTCTAAATAAAACACTTGAATTTATATTTTTTTATTTAAATATCGGTATAAAAACGTATTCATTATTGAGATTTATAAATGTTGGAAATAACAAAATGTCTAAATCAATAATTATTCCTGCAAAAAATGAAGCAGGGAATTTAAAAGAACTTGTCAGTAGAATCCCTAAATTTGAAACTGATTATGAATTAATAATAATTTGTGGAGAATCGAAAGATAATACGTATGAAGTTTCAAAAAATATAAAAAAGGATAACCCAGAAATTTTTATAAAGATTTTAAAACAAACTGGCAAAGGCAAGTCAAACGCTGTTTTTGAAGGCATAGCTGAGTCTAACAATGAGCTAATTGCAATATTGGACTCCGATATTAGTGTTGATCCTGAATCATTAGATGATTTTTTTAAAATTATTGAAGATGGTCATGCAGATTTTGTAAATGGTACTCGATTAATTTATGGTAAAGAAAAGCACTCTATGCAATTTCTAAATATTCTTGGAAATCTTTTATTCCAATTTATGATCTCATTAGTAATAAAACAAAAATTAACAGATTCACTTTGTGGAACTAAAGTTTTCAAGAAAAGTTACTTGGATTTTTTAAATAGATGGTCCAATTCAACAAAAATTAACGATCCGTTCGGAGATTTTGACTTTATTTTTTCAGCAGCATATTCTGGTCAAAAAATACTTGAATATCCTGTTCATTACAGAAGTAGGAAATACGGATCAACACAAATTTCAAGATTTAGAGATGGTTGGAGATTACTATTTTATTTTATTAACTCCTTATTTAAATTTAACGTTTCTGAATGAACTTTTTGAAAATTAACTTTAAGAAAAAATTATTATTAACCAGCTTGGCATTATCTAATTTATATATTCTAATTTTTACGAATCTATTTTTTTATTCCACTTATGGAGCTGATTACGAGCGTTACATAAATTATATTAAATATTTCTTGGGTGAAATAAGTAGTACAGGATTAGAACAAGGTTCTTTGTACTTTTTTTTAATTGCATTATCCGTGAATATTACCAATGATTTTATTAATGTAACAAACTTGCAGTCCTCAATAAGCTTTTCTATACAAACTGTGAATACAGTTTTAATATACATTGGATCTTTGTGTTACTTTAAATATTTTAAACATTTGAAATTTGATGATATAAAAATTTTAATTGTTCTAAACACAATAAACTTCTTTCCACCTCTTTTTGCTCTTCGTATAACTATGAAGCCAGAAGTTTTAATTTTTACATTATTGCCAGTCTTACTTTTAAATATTGATCTGTTCAGAAAAAATAAACATCCCAAATACTTGCTCTTATCAATTCTTAGTTTGTCTTTAATAATTACTACTAAAGGTACATTTTTTGCAATGATTCCATTACTTTTAATTTTTTATTACAGAAATTTTATTATAGAACTAGGATTTAGGCCAATTTTGCTTTTAATTTTAATTTTTTCAATCTTTTCATTGCCTTTATTTGTAGAAAATTTTTCAAAAAACGACAATTCCTTACTTACAAGAACAAATCCTGAGAAATATAACAATAGAGCAAGTGTGGATATAATTTACAAGAATCCTGAAGGAAATAGTTTTAAAATTGGACCAGTTTCATTTGATGAGAATACAGTATTGGGCATAACTTTTCTTGATACATTTGGCGATTATTTTAATTTTTACTGGAAAAAAGATGTTAGCTTGTTCAATAAATATAAAAAAGATATTTTCATAAAATCAGACGCAGAAGAAATATTGCAATTTGATATCAAAAATAGAAATATAATTTATAGTGGTCCGTTCAAAAATAATGTTCTGCTTTTGAGAGATTATCTATCATATGTTTTTAGTAGTTTGTTATACATTTTATTAATTTTTCTATCGTTCAAAGATAAAAAACACAGATACATATATTTAAGTCCTTTTATAGGAATTTTTGTTTTATATTTGAATTCGTTAGGAATTCCTGAAAATAACTTTGATCCAATTACTGCAGATACATTTAAAGTTTTCTACTATTCGCCTATTTTAATTTTGGCCATAATGTTTGCTTTTTTATATTTTTCAAATAGTAAGTCATTTATAATTTCATGTTTTCTGTTTATTTGTTTAAATCTATATATCTTAGGATTTCCAAAGCAAGATGGTAGTGAATACTTTAATGAACTTCATGAGAGAAATAGTATTAGCTATTTATGTGAAATAAATAAAAAATTAATTTACGACCTTGAAAATGATTCTAATTGTACCCAGCAAAATATAGAAATTTGTAATAATCAAGTTTTAAAAGATAATGAAATTTCAGATTTCATGTTAAAAAAGTATGAAGTTGTTAAAAATGGCCAGTTTTGTGAAGCAAATAAGTCACATGTTTTTGCAAACAACTTAATTAGCAGAGCGCCATACATAAATTTAATTTATTTATTATCTGCCTTAGTTTTATCAATAAAATTAAGGTCTGATAACTGACCAGTTTGGATAGTTTTCTCCAAGTATTTTAAATATCATGGACAATGCCCACACTAGAAGTGTTGTTCCATGAATATCAGGTGTGTTATGTCCGTAAGTTATTTGTACTCCGTAATAATGTGTTTGGCTTTTATTTTTAAAATAAGAAAATCCACCATATTCAGGAAAATAGTGTGACATAATAATTGGGATTAGTCTTTCTAAATAAATCTTTATTTCTTCTTCCTTATATTTAGTTAACTGATTACATTTGTATAAAACATAAACTACATCAACTAAATCGCAACCTTCACTATTTGGTGTATGATTTAAGCACGTATCAATTAATTCCTTGGGTTTATGTATTCTTAGGTTTAACCAATCCATACCAGTAATAACTTTCATAGCTCCATTTATTTTTTCGGAACTAGAAATATTTTGACCTAAATAGTAAGCACCATCTCTATTAATTAGTTCTTGTAAAATATCATTGATAATTTTTGCTACTTTTTCTGAATCATGTAAATAAGAATTAAAAATGCATATACCAGATAGCTGTGCACCAGCGTTCCATGGTTTTGACCAATCCAAATCATCATTAAATTTTTTTATAGAACTTTCATCTGTTGGAAAGCCGTCTGTAAATTTTGTATAGTCTACACCTAATTGATTAAGTGTTGAAATAGCTTGCTTTGTTTCAGCGTTTATAAATTCTTTTAACTTTATAGATGGAGAAACTTCGTGGAATTTAATTCTTTTTAAAATGAACTTAACTACATTTTTTGTATAAATAAGAAACATATTTTGCTTGTATGCTTTCAAATAGCTCGTATCAACAAATGAATAGTTAGGAAAATTATCTTGCTTTACAGAAAAAGATTCAATAAATTTTACATACTTATCTGTTGTAATTTTATTGTCTAATGCTGATGAATTAACTGTATATAGAGTTTTTAAAGCGTAGCATGTAAATCCTAAAGATAGTTTTTCTCCATTTTTTGTATAGCCAGATAAAACTGGAAGATAAGAAGTATCAGATTTTTTTAGTGAATTTATAAAATTCTCTATGTTGTTACCAAGTTCAGAATATTTCATTTTTTATTTTCAAATAAAACAGTTAGTCTTTGTTGATAAATATCTACAATTTCAAAGTTATATTTAGTTAATATTTCAAAAACGTCTTGAAAAGTTGTAGTTTGATTCATTCCTCTTTCTGCACCGCAATCAACGCTTATGAATTCTATATTATTTATTATTTCACTACAACCCCTCAATACCTCAGGTTCTGCTCCTTCTGCATCAATTTTTAACAATTTAATTTTTTTATTTGTAAATATAGTGTCTAATCTCTTTGATGGAATTCGTAGTATGTTATTTGTTGTCTCGGATTGAATTATAGAAGAATTAGCTCCAATACTATCAACAAAAAACTCAAGGTCTTTCTCAGTATCAGATAAACAAATATTTAAGTTATCTGTTTCACTATTTTTGTTTAAACAATAAAAAGTATCTGGTTCGGGTTCAATTCCAATATAATTTATGTGAATTTTTTTTTGATTAAACGCTAAAGCTAATTCTCCAACATTTGCTCCACAGTCAACAATTAAATCATCATTTTGAAAATTTATTTTATCTAACAAATAGGAACTAAATAAATAATCTAAAAATTTATTTTGATTAATAATGGTTCTTGTAAACCGTGTATTTGGGTAATAAAGGTTTTGATCATTATTTTTTCTTACAAAATATTTATTTTCATAAACTAATTGACCATCAAAACGAAAGAACAGATTAAAGTATTTGCAAATATTTTTATTTTTAAAATTACTAAGAACATAAGAAGTTAACTTTCCCTTAATAATTAGATTAATTTTTTTTAAAAAAGAAAGATTGTCAATATCTGTAAATTTTGTCATAAAAGCTGGAACTTTTATTATTTCAGGATTAAATGTAATCATGTATAAACAAATAATAATCTATATAATTATAAAGTATTTAAAAATAAGGTAATTTTGAAAATTTTAGTTTTTGGGTCTAGAGGAATGGTGGGAAGCTCCATTAACAGAGTGCTCTCTAAAAATAGTGAATTTGAATTAGATCCTTCATCTAGAAATGACACCGATTTATTTAGCTACGAAGAAACACTAAAAAGAATTGAGTTATCCCAGCCTGATATTATTGTGAATGCTGCTGCAAAAGTTGGTGGGATTTATGCTAACAATACTCAAAGAGTATCTTTTATTTTAGACAACCTTAAGATAAATATGAATATCCTTGAAGCAAGCACTAAATTTGAAAATTTAAAAATAATCAATTTAGGCAGTAGTTGTATTTATCCATTAGATTCTATAAACCCTATTACTGAAGATAACTATATGGGCGGTAAGCTTGAGCCAACTAATTCCCCCTATGCGATGGCTAAACTTTCAGCAATTGAGCTAGGTAAATCAATAAATCTCGAGTTTGGACATCAAGTTATAAATCTTATGCCAACAAATCTATACGGCCAAAATGATTTCTTCTCAGAATTAGATAGCCATGTTATTCCTGGTTTAATTATGAGAATGCATCTTGCTAAAATTAATAACGTTAATGAATTTTTAATATGGGGTTCTGGAAAACCATTAAGAGAATTCTTACATGTTGATGATTTATCAAAAGCTATAGAAAGAATTATAACTTCAAATACAAAAGAATCTTTAATCAATGTTGGTAGCTCAGAAGAAATAAGTATTAAAAATTTGGCAGAGTTAATTCAGGATGTTGTTGAATATGAAGGTAGGCTTGGTTTTGACAATAGTAAGCCAGATGGTAATCCTAGAAAGCTTTTAGATTCATCAAAAATCCTTCAACTAGGATGGAAGCCTGAAATTGAACTTTCCGACGGACTTCAAAGCACCTATTCGTGGTTTGTCGAAAATATTAAATTATAAAGAATGTTCCCAAGTAGGTTTTAATAGACCTTCACTGATTAAAACTTTTTCTCTTTTTGCTAGCAACAAATCTTCTTCTACCATCATCTCTACAAGTTGTTTTATATTTGTTTTTGGCTCCCAGTCTAGTTCAGATTTTGCTTTTGAATAATCTCCAAGAAGATAATCAACTTCATTTGGACGAAAATATCTTTGAGATGTTGTGACATAATCTTCATAATTTAATCCTTGATTTTCAAATGCGAGCTCTGCAAACTCTTTTACAGTTATAGATTTACTTGTTGCTAAAACGAAATCATCAGGTTTATCATGCTGCAGCATCCTCCACATTCCGTCAACATAATCTCCAGAAAAACCCCAATCTCTTGAAGCTTCAAGATTTCCTAGGGTTAGTTTACTCTGCAATCCAAGTTTGATCCTTCCTACAGCTCGTGTTATTTTTCTAGTAACAAATGTCTCACCTCTCATTGGCGATTCGTGGTTAAACAATATTCCATTTACACAAAACATATCATATGACTCTCTGTAAATTGATGTCATATTGTGGGCAAATACTTTTGATGCTGCATAGGGGCTTTTTGGATCAAATTGAGACTCTTCATTTAGCATTTCTTTAGAAGCCCCACCATACATCTCTGAAGAAGAGGCTTGATAGAATCTAATATCTTTTTTATGATGTCTTATCGCCTCAAGTATTGCTAGCGAACCAAGGGTTCCGACTTGGGTTGTGTAAACTGGATTTTTAAATGAAACAGATACATGTGACTGAGCTGCTAGATTATATATTTCATCAGGCTTTATTTCGCTTATTAAGTTATTAAGAGATGCAGAATCTAATAAATCAGAATAATGAAGTATTAATTGATCAGGTCCATAATTTGAAATAAGTGTATCAATTCTAAAAGTATTAATTAAGGACGACCTTCTTATGGTGCCATGTACAATGTAATCTTTTTCTAATAAAAGCTTTGCAAGATAATATCCATCCTGACCAGTTATCCCAGTTATAAGAGCAACTTTCAACTACACCTCAACTTCCTTATTAAATTTTATTCCAATTGACATAATATATCCATAAACAAGGTAAAAGTTTATAGGAAATTGTACCCCTTCCATTGTTATGTCAGTCATTGAATTGAACATTAATGGTATTACAAGAAGTAAAATATTATGATTCTTATATTTTTTATAATAAAAAAAATAAAGATAGACATGAAATCCTAAAAACAAAAGTAACTGAAATAGACCTCCACGACTATATATATTTACTAAATAATTATGAACATGTCTATTTTGTTGATCATGTCCAATATTCCATATATTTTGGGAGTCAACTTGTAAGTCAAAAACCGGTAATAAAACATTGTATCCATAACCAAAAAAAGATTTATTAAGGCTACGTTGATAATCATTCTGATCTTGCCATATGTTTAATCTCCAATTAAATGTACCGTCAGTTGAGATAAGTCTTCCTTCTTGAATATAGAATGACCAAAATGGGTCAATTTCTACTGCATCTCTATCCCTTTGATCGACTCTTTTAATTTTTTTAATTTCTTCAGGAGCAGACTGTATTACAACAGTCTCTAATTCATCTGATGAAATATCTGCGAAATTAAATTGTGTAACTCTAAATGTTGACAAAATAAAAAAGATTGGAAGAAATGTGATCAAAACAATGAAATTTTTATAATTTGAAAAATAATATTTATAATTAAAAAAGATATACAAAATTGCAAATATTCCTAAGGAAACTGCTGTACCACGACTCATTTGAATAAGTAAAGGAAAGAATATACCCACAGAAAATAAAAAGTATAGATTTGAGTATTTTTTATTTAAAAGATGAACCGCAACTAAATTAGTTACAACAATTGCAAGAAGCATATCTGCAGCTTTAACAAATGTAAATTTGTCACCAACAGTTCTGAAAAAATTTTGTATTACATCTGGATAACTGCCTGTTCCAAAAACGTAAAGAACAATTAATCCTGAAAAAAGCATATAAAATTTATTTCTATCTAAATAATTATTAAAAAGTAAATAACCCAATATGAAATAACTTACTGTCCAAACATAAGAACTGTTTTTAAAAGTAAATCTGCTAAAAATATCTGTATACGTTACAAAGTTCACAATGAGAAAGGACAAAAACAAAATTCTCACCCAAGTTATAATTTCTTTAGGAAAATTTTGAAACTTTGGTTTAAATACAAAAAAAATAAATGATAATAATCCAAATGCAACTAAATATTCACCAATACGATATCCAAAAATATATATTCCAGCAAAAGAACGGGTGAAAATAAGAAGTAGCAAAAAAGTTGCAAAACTTACATGGCTTAGAATTTTCATAAATTTAATACTAATAAAAATTAAAAGATTCCTTTAAATAATCTTTTAATTTTGAAATGATATAAATGGTTGGTTTCAAGATTACTTAAATTTCTCTTTTCTAGTATTTTATTTTTATTGTTTAAAAGTTCGTTAAAAAGTTTTATGTACTCACTACACATTTTTGTAGAATTAAATGGATAGTTGATCATATTTTTCTGATATTCATCATAATTTTTCAAAATATAATGGAGTTTTTCTTCTAGATTTTCTATATTAAACATTATTCCAAAATCTTTACAATATTCTGGTATGCCTCCTGAGTTTATATACATAATCGGTAACATACACTGGGCAGCTTCTATATGATGATTTCCAGAGGGTTCATTAATTGAACCAGTTATATATAGATGGTTTTCTTTTATTTTTTCTGCTAATTTCACACCAGAGAGAGGATTGACTAAATTAGCATTTGTAAATTTAAAATTGTTTGGAATATTTCCAATGTAATAAAAATCAATTTTTGAATTCCAAAATTTATCAGATAATAATTGATCAATTTTCTGATAAATATCGAATCCCTTATTCCAATTGGCTCCCCAATGATGTGTGACAATTTTTAATTTTTCATTACCATCCCAAGGTTGAAAATTTGCTCCATTGAATATTTCTTCATTAGCTCCAGCCAATATAACTTTTTTATTTTTTTTATTTAATCCCTGTTTTTCAAACAAATTCATTAACCAGGTACTTACAAAAACGGTAAAGTCTGCTGATTTATTTACATCAATCAAGTAGTCGTTAACAAAGTTTGTGTTTTTTCTTTCATCACATTCATTTATTCTGTGAACTACAATTGCCTTATTATTTACATACTTTAAATAGTTGTTTACATCAATATGTGTAAAAGCAGAAGACTCAGAAGTTTTTCTTGGCTCAGTTAATAATATAATATCAATATCTTGATCATTTAAATGGTTTATAACTTTATGTCCTTTTTGTTCCATGAACTTTGTTAAATTAATAGCAAAAAGATTACCACCACCCCAAGGGCCATTTTTGATATTTGTTCCAATACTAATTTTCATGAGCTTCTAAAAACATATTATTGAATTTAATCATTCCAGTTTGTAAATGAAATTGTAAAGATTTTTTATATGCAAATTCTGTATCTGGTTTTGCATTTAAAAAAGTTGATTCTGTATAAATTGATTTATGATGTAATATTTGATTTGCGGTTCCAACATCACTGGAAATTATTGGAGTTTTATTGGTAGCACATTCAATAATTGCCGCGGGTCCACCTTCAACTCTTGATGATACGATATATAAATCTAGACAATTGTATAGCTCGTTAATTGTTTTTAAATTTGGTTTTTCAAAATAATTATATCTAATATCATTACTCTCAAGTTCATTAATCACATACTGCCTTCTGTAACCAGCCAAAAGAACGAGGAGGTTTTTATTTATTTTTTTTAATTCAATTAGATTTCGAATTAATATGTCAGGTCCTTTTGAGAGTTTTGGTGATTTTAAATCATAACCCTCGGTATCTCTTTGAAATGATCCAACTACATAATCATTGTTTGATATTTTAAACTTATTGCGTAAAGTTTGTTGATCTTGTATGTGAAAAAAATTATTTGGATTTACCCAAAATGGGATTTCATAAATTTTTTTATCAGTAACATTTTCTAACTGGTTTAAAGTATGTAACGAAGGCACATGATAGGCATCAATATATTTGTCTCTTTCATTAAATTTACTTCGTTCTAATTTGTCGAACTTTGAGTAATCTATATGGTGAATTGTGCAAATAACTTTTTTAGCTTTTAAACTTTTTTTTGAAATCTTTTGCCACACCCAAGGAGCAATTAACCATACCAACGACGATGATTCTATGAGCCTTGTAGTGTTTTTATTATAGGTGTACCATTCTTTTCTAAATCGGT
>MDTE01127529.1_pt1 | contig 10355 bp, 8 predicted proteins | sample 811231 | NCBI WGS metagenome assembly MDTE01 (sample SAMN05326651, study PRJNA326480) | marine metagenome | isolation source: seawater | place: Indian Ocean: Red Sea | collected 2010 | reverse complement strand
TGCTAAAAATGAAAAAAGAGTTCAAGCACTAGGAGGAGCAAAAAATCATTGTGTAGTTATGCCCGATTGTGATCTTGATCAAGCAGTTAATGGATTAATGGGTGCTGCATATGGATCAGCTGGAGAAAGATGTATGGCCCAGTCAGTAGCAGTAGCAGTTGGTGGAATAGGAGACAAACTCGTAGAGTCTTTAGCAAAAAAAGTTGAGGCACTTAAAGTCGGGCCAGGTATGGATAAACAATCTGAAATGGGGCCATTAGTGACTAAAGAACACTTAGAAAAAGTAAAAGGATACGTAGATATCGGAGAGAAAGAGGGAGCAAAATTGGTTGTAGACGGAAGAAATTTCAAAATTCAGGGATATGAAAATGGATACTTCATCGGAGGATGTTTATTTGATCACGTCAAAAAGGATATGAAAATTTACAAAGAGGAAATATTTGGGCCAGTCCTTTCGGTTGTACGCACAAAAGATTTTGACGAAGCTTTAAAACTGGTAAACGACCATGAGTTTGGAAATGGCGTAAGTATTTTTACAAGAGACGGAGACTCCGGGAGAACATTTTCTAATAAAGCTAAAATTGGAATGGTAGGTATAAACATACCAATTCCTGTGCCTATGGCTTTCCACAGTTTTGGAGGTTGGAAACGATCCTTATTTGGTGATCAGCATATGCACGGACCTGAGGGCGTAAGGTTTTACACAAAATTAAAAACTATCACATCAAGATGGCCATCTGGATTACGGTCAGATCCAGAGTTCGTAATGCCAACAATGAAGTAAACGATGAGAAAAAAAATAACATTGATTGGTGCTGGACAAATTGGTGGAACTTTAGCACATCTAATAGCATTAAAGGATCTTGCTGATGTAGTCCTATTTGATGTTGCTGAGGGTATAGCTAAGGGAAAGGCGCTGGATATTGCCCAGTCGTCACCAGTTAATAATTTTAACATAAAGTTATTAGGAACAAACAACTACGAGGATACAAAAAATTCAGATGTGATAATAATTACTGCGGGAGTTCCTAGAAAACCTGGTATGACAAGAGATGATCTTTTAAGTATAAACCTTAAAATAATCAAACAAGTTGCAAATGGAATTCAAAGAACTTCACCTAATGCATTTGTAATATGTATAACAAATCCTTTGGATGTCATTGTGATGGCTTTTCAAAAATACTCTGGCTTACCAAAAAAAAAAGTTGTAGGAATGGCTGGGATACTTGACTCCTCAAGGTTTATTTATTTTTTATCCGAAGAACTAGGTATTCCTGTACAAAAAATTAAATCATTTGTTCTAGGTGGTCATGGCGACAGTATGGTAGCAATGCTAGGTTCAACTCTGGTTGACGGAAAAAGTATATTTGATTTAGTTAAACAAGGGAGAATTAAGAAAGAAAAATTAGATGAAATAGTTGAGAGAACCAAAAAAGGAGGGGCTGAGATTGTGAAATTTTTAGAAAAAGGATCTGCTTTTTACGCGCCAGCAGCCTCTGGTGTTGAAATGGCTGAAAGTTATTTAAAAGATCTAAAAAAACAGCTTCCATGCGCTGCCTTTCTAAGCGGGGAGTATGGAACGAAAGATATTTACGCTGGTGTCCCCGTGATAATCGGAGCAAAAGGAGTAGAGAAAATAGTTGAGCTTAATTTGTCTAATGAAGAAAGATTAAATTTTGATAAATCTGTAAAATCTGTAAAAGATTTATATAATGCTGCTAAAAAAATTGATTCTGATCTTTAATTAATTTTTTTTAAGACAATCCGTCTTCCCATACAAAATACACTCGGTAAAATCTTTACTAAAAGTTTATCAATTAAATTAAGGATACTTAAAAAAAAATGATTCATAGGGATACATTTTGTTTTAGAAGTAACTCCTCCAGAATTAATAAAAATCAAGCATTCAGTAAGTTCCTCATAATGAACGTCAAAATAATTTCCTAAATTATTTTTAAATTTTTCTTTGTCGTCAAAAATTAAATGGGGAACTGCAATATTTCCATGCCAAGCATTGTTTTCATCACTTTTAGGGTTTTTTTCATCCCAAACGTTCAAAGTGAAATCAAAACCTTCGTGTTTCATTAAGATTGTAGCTAGCTGAAAAAATAAAGAACAGTATGATTCAAAAATAATTAACCTACCTCCTTTTTTTAAAATTCTATTTGTCTCCTTAAAAAACTTAATTGGAAAAGGAATATGATGTATCATATTAGAGGCTATTACATAATCAAAACTCCCTTCAGGAAACCCTGTATTTTGAGCATCAATATTTTTAAAATCTAAATGATTTCCATTGCCCAAATCAGTTAATTTAAAATTTTTATTCTTGATATATTCTTTTGAAAACCCAGCTCCCGATCCAACCTCAATACCTCTATCATTATCGTTAATGAAATTATTCATCCAAGAAAATCTTTGATTAAGTAAAAATTTTAAATTTTGAGATTTCGATGAGAAAAAAAAATCTCTAGCTTTATCAACGTCTGCGATATATTTCATCCTATTATCTTTTTGTGAAAAACTAATTTTATTTAAAATTCTTAACATTAAATGTATTATATTTGTTCGCTAAATTTTTTCGTAAACACACAAAACATTTTTTCCAATTTTGTAGAATGATAAAAAATCAATAATTATTGTTAATGGTATAAAAATTCTGTCCCAAATAAGTATTTTTTTTTCAGATGGATATACCTCCTCTTTAAAAAAGATCTTATTCAGGAAGTAGAGTAGATAACCAAGTGCATCCAAATAAATAAGTTTTTTTATTTTAAGATTTTTATTTCCAACATTTTTAAAAAATTCAACATTATATCTTTTATGATGACCAATCGCTTTATCAAATTTTGAATATAGTTTCTGGTGTGCTGGAACTAGAATTATTAATCTACCACCCTGATTTAGCTTAGATGCAGCTAAATTGATTTCTTCTAGATCTTCTTTGATGTGTTCTAAAACATTGAGGTATACAATTGTGTTGTAATTATCATTTGTATCTTGTATTTTTTCTTGGGAAATCTTAACTTTTTTTTCTAAAAATTTACTATTCAGTACATTATAATTATTTTCATCTAAATCACTTATGTGCACTTCTTTAAAGTCATTCACATATTCTTTAGTAAAACTTCCTAGCCCTGCTCCAACTTCAAATATTCCATTTTTAAAATATTTTCTGATTTTAAAAAAAATATATTTTTGAAAAATCTTTGCTTTGTCAAATATTTCTAATTCTTGACCTTCATATTTCATTTCGATCTAATATCATTTTTTTATATAAACTTAAAAATAATTTGTTATCGTTCCTTTTTAAAATTACCTGTTTTTCATCGGTTTTAGCTAAATTTAAATTATATTTATTTTTTTCTAAAAAACTTTTAAAAATACTTAACTTTTCTGAGCTTATAAGTGATTTATTGAGAGCAACTGCAACTGCATATCCATTTTCATTAAACTGGTAAAAATATTTTTTTTGGGATTTATAGAGTTTTTTAATGATAATATACATAGGATATATTTTAAATTTTCTTAAAAATTCAAATAAATTTTTTATTTTTATTTCAAAATTATCTTTAATCAAAATTTCGTAATCATTTAATCCATCTTTACATAATTTTGGAATTAAATGTTTGTATCTGGAATTATAGTGAAAATTATGAATATCAATTAACTCTTTATTTTTTTTACTTACAAGAAAAAACAATTTATAAAATATTTTCCAAGTAAAAAAATTTATAAAAAAACCCAAAAATTTTAGAAAATGTTCATCTATTTTATAAGATCTCAAATTAATTTTTTTAAAAACATTTCTATTTGAAATAATCGAATTTGCTTGAAAAGAAATAGCATAATGGTTTTTTCTAAAAAAAGGATCTACTTGAATATAATGATATTCAAATTTCTTATTAAATTCTTTTTTTATTTCAGTTATATTATTGAGTATCTTAGTTGAAACTAATAAGTTTTGAGATTTCATATGTTTTAATTTTATTTTAGCACTTAATATTATGCCATTTATACCGAAGGCCCCTACAAATTTATTCAAAGTATTTTTACTATAATTTTTAATTTTCCCATTTTCTGTTAAAACATCCAAAGAAAGAATGGAGTCACCGAAAGATGAAATTTTGGAGCTACTATCTTTTCCAATTGTATTTGCTGATATTGCCCCACCTATAGAGACCTTTTCTCCTCCAGGCACTGAGTAAAGCGTCAAACTCTTCTCTTTAATAATTTTGATGACGTGAGAAATAAATGCTCCCGCTTCCACTGTAATTAATTTATTTTTTCTATCTATTTTTTTAATTTTGTTTAAAAATTTAAGAGATATGACCAGCGTGTCCATATTAAGATTAATAGATTTACTGTCATAAGAACATGAACCAGTTCTTATTAGATATTTTAATTTATTTTTTTTAAGATTTTTTAAAATTATCTTTAATTGTTCAATATTTTTAGGATAAATAACTAAGGCCTTTGATTTAATGTTGTTATTCCAAGAATAAATAACTTTTTTTTCAAATTTAAAATTTCTTAAATTCATTTAAATCTTAGATTTTATAAATTTTAAAATAAGTTGAATTGACTTGTAATCAAGATTGCTGTTTAGAGTATTATTTAGACTATCAAAGAAGTAGTTTATATCGCTTTCGTTTATAATTAAAGACGGAGAAACACACAAATGATTTGAAAATGTTGAATCATTTATAGCAGTCAATATATTGTATTTTGAATACAGCTCACTTGAAATTGCGGTCGCAGTGATTTTCTTAAGAAAAAAACTTTTATCTTTTATAAATTTTGATGGAAATTTTTCAAAAAGCTCTGCAATCCTCGTAGAATAAGATTTAAAAATAATTCCGTTAAGTATCCCGTTACCTTTAATTTCTTCAATCTTATCTGAATGCTTAGAATTTAATTCTTTAAGTTTATGAGTTATTAAGTCTGCTAATTTTATGACATTACTCTGAAAATTACTATTTGCTAAAATATTTAATGCAGCTAATGCAGTAACACTTTCCTCAGCAAAACCATTGTATGTCGTTGTATGTAAAAAAGTATCACTTATTTTTCCATAAGCTTCATTATATGTTTGATCATCTATTACTAAACAAGAAATAGATGATTTTCCACCGCCAAGTGTTTTTGATAAACAAATTATATCTGGTGAAAAAGTGTTAAAATTCTGAAAATAAAACATTTTCTTCGACTTAAAAAAACCTGTAAATACTTCATCAAAAATTACTTTAAATTTATATTTTCTTTTTAAGGCAAATAATTTTTCAATAAACTCATTTGAGCAACTTTCTAAAAGACTTGCACTGTAAGGCTCAATTACTATAGCATAAACTCCTCCTTTGTTTTCCAATTCTAATATTCTACTTTCTAAGTCCTCAGGGTCATTAAATTTGAAATCTTCACAATTTTGCATTTCTGGAAATTGATTTTTAATTTTATAAGACCCAGATATAGATCCACTTCCAATTAATTTACCGTGATAAGATTTATTTGAATAAAGTATAAATTTTTTTTTTGATTTGAAAGATTTGTAACTTATTTTAATCGCTGCCTCTACTGCTTCTGCGCCAGAATTTAAAAAAAAAGATTTTTTCAAATTACTAGGAAGGAGCGATGCAATACTACTTGATAGTGCAGCTAAATACTTTGAAAAAATAATTTTATGAACCTCAAGCCTTTTTTCTTTCTGAAAGTTTATTCTAGCTTCTAAAATCTTTGGATGATTATGTCCTAATCCCAGAACTCCTAATCCACCAGTAAAGTCCAAAATTTTTTTACCGCCTGAAGAAAATAAATACACACCCTCAGCAGTCTCAAATGTATCATTTCCAAAAGGCAATAAAGAAAAAATATCCGTTTGGTTCGGATTCACAAAGTCTTTATAGAGTCTATGAATATCAGTAATTGATAAATTTTTTGCTTCATCAATAGTATATAATTTTCGATCAGTCATCGTTATTTTTAGGCACTTAATTTAAACTTAAGATTATTATCAATTAAATTATTAACAATATTATTATTATAAGCTAATAATTATAAATGAACAAAAAGTTTATAAATATAAATATTTTTTACTTAATTCTAGTAATTTTATTTTCATTTTTTTTTAATTATTTTTATGCGAATTTAGGCGTGTTTCCAATCGATACATTTGCATTCTTAGATACCGCCTACAATATTCATCTTAACAGACATCCCTTTAAGGATATTTGGGTTACAACTGGTCCATTGGTAGATTATTTACAATTTTTCTTTTTTAAACTTTTTGGTTTTAATTGGTCAAGTTACGTAATACATGCTTCGATAATCAATGCATTAGTATCATACTTTTTTTTCAAAACGCTTGTAGAAAATAATCTTAGTAAAATCTTATGTTTGATCTACGCTTTAGGACTAGGCGTTCTTTGTTATACAATCTCTGGAACTCCATTTGCTTATATTCATTCTTACTCTTTTTCCCTTCTTTCAATACTATTTTTTTTTAATGCAATTAAATTTAAATCTAAAAAATACTTTTTTTTTCTTCCAATAATGATGAGCATCGCTTTTTTGAGCATGCAGAATCCGGCGGCTTTAATAATTTTAGTAATTTTTATTTTTCTCATAATTTTTTATTTTAAAACTGATGAAAAAAAATTCATTTATTTTTTTATTGGTGGAACTATTTTTTCAATAATCTCTTTTTTATTGATTTTATTTTTTAACAAAATTCCATTGATAAATTTTTTTCAACAATATTTTTTATTTCCATTGACTATGGGCGAAAATAGAGTTTTAGGGAATGAGATGGCTCATATTTCATTATCAGAGAGAGCCACTTTTAGAAATGTTCTTGGTCATTTTAAATTTATTAATGTCTTAATTATTATTTTGATTTATATAACCATCAGAGACTTTTTTAAAAAAAGTATTTCTTTTGAAAATTTTATTATTAATTTTTCATTAATTTTATGCAGCCTTATGCTTATTTTCAATCAACTTATTACTTCTAATCAAACTTATATATTTTCTTTAATACCTTTTTTAGCTGGCTTTATTCACTTAAATCTAAATGAGAAAAAAAATATTAATAATATTTATAAGAATTTTGTTTTTTTATTGATGATATTTTGTGTTTTAAAATATCATTTTGTTTATAATGAAAAAAGAAAATTCATGGATTTACAAAATGTAAATTTACAAAAGACTGTAGATGCAAAAGTTCTAGATCCAAAATTTAAAGGGTTAAAATGGATAAGTCCTAAGTTCCCAGATAATCCAATAATTGAAATTAATTTTTTAAGGGAAGCAGTTGAACATATTAAAAGCGAAAAAGAAGAGATAATGTTAATGACAGATTACCAATTTTTTTCTTTCTTGACTGAAAAAAATCTTAATATACCCAATAGGTGGTACACTCATGACAATAATAGCTACCCTCTAGAAGACCATAAATATTTTAAATTTTATAAACACCATATCAATAAAACTATTGAAAAAAATAAAATTTTCAAAATATACACCATTGGGGAACCTAATATTGAAAATTTTAAAATTTATTTTAAAGATAAATGTTTTAAAACATTAGAGATTAATGAAATTACAAAGGTTTCTGAAATAGTAAACTGTAATTAATATTATTTTATTTTCATAATTAATGAATATCTTAATACACTCAAATCATGTAAATTTTTCAAATATTTTATTGAAAATTTTGATTTATATTTTTTAAAATCTTTTTTTTTATACAAAAAATAATTCATTTTTTTGTAATTAGAAGAAAAGATAAGTTTAATGACAAAAATAAATCTTTTAAGACTAAATAACGGTAAAAAAATTAGTTCTAAAGGTCGTGGTAAAAACGGAATATCAGTTATTATTATTGATAAATGTTTTTTATTTTTGGATAAGTCAAAAATGATTTTTCTTAATTTCTTAGGTGGAATATATTGTATTACTGATGAAAATACTATTAAGTTGTAATTTTTTTTAATAATACTTCTATAATTGAAATTTATTTCAGCTTTTTTTAACTTATATCTTTTCTTTAAAATATCTAATAGTTTTTTATCTTTATCAAAAAAAGTAATTTTTCTCAAAAACGCTTTTTTTAGATCTTGGGTTTTCCAATTTCCTAATCCACATCCAAAGTCAAGTATATGTAATTTTTTTAAATCAATTAAATTAACTATTTTACTGATATTATAATAGTATTTATAATGAAAAATCATTAATCAATTAATATACCAAAATTATTAAATTCAAAGTTTAATTAATTGATTTTAATTTTAAAACTAATATTAATAACACTGTTTTTTTATTTCAATAAAATATGAATATTCATGAACATCAAGCGAAAAGTCTTCTCAGACAATACGGAGCACCTGTTTCTAACGGTATAGTTATATATTCGATAAAAGATATAAAAAAAAAAAAATAAAAGTTTTAAAAAAAAAAGAGTTAGTTTTAAAAGCTCAAATTCATGCTGGTGGCAGAGGTAAGGCTGGTGGAGTCAAACTTGTAAAAAATCTAGCAAATCTTGAGTTAGAAGCAAAAAAAATGATGGGAAAAACTTTAGTCACCCACCAAACAGGGCCGAAAGGTAAAGAGGTAAAAACACTTTATATAGAGGAAGCATCTGATATTTCAAAAGAGTTTTACATATCATGTCTAGTGGATAGAGCGAGTTCGAAGATTGCATTTATAAGTAGCACAGAAGGCGGTATGGATATCGAAAAAGTTGCCAAGGATAATCCTGATAAAATACAAACAAAAAAAATCGATCTTAAAGAAGAAGGTCCAAATGATGAAGAAGTAGAAAAAATAATATCAATTTTTAATTTTAATATTCAACAGAAAAATGTAGGAAAAAAATTAATTAAATCTATGTACAAAATAATATTAGAAAAAGATGCAAGTTTAATTGAAATTAACCCACTTATAATAACAAAAGATGATCAACTAATTTGTTTAGATGCTAAAATGAATTTTGATGATAATGCAATTTTTAGACAACCAGATATTTTAAAGCTAAGAGATTTTAACGAGGAGGAACCAGCTGAAATAGAAGCAAGTAAACATGATTTGGCGTACATTAAACTTAATGGCTCAATTGGTTGCATGGTAAATGGAGCCGGTTTAGCAATGGCAACTATGGATATAATTAAATTCTATGGCCAAGAGCCAGCAAATTTTTTAGATGTTGGCGGAGGTGCCTCTAAAGAAAAAGTAACTGCCGCATTTAAACTTATTCTAGCTGATAAAAATGTGAAGGGAATTTTGATAAATATTTTTGGAGGAATAATGAGATGCGATGTATTAGCACAAGGAGTTGTAGAAGCTGCAAAACAAGTAAATCTCTCTGTTCCCCTTGTCGTAAGATTAGCTGGCACAAACTATAAAGAAGGTAAAGAGATATTGAATAAATCCAATATAAAAATATTACCTGCATCAGATTTAAATGATGCAGCTAAAAAAATTGTTGAGGCTATAAAATAAATGTCAATACTAATTGATCGAAATACAAAAGTAATTTGCCAAGGATTTACTGGAACTCATGGAACTTTCCATTCTGAACAAGCTTTAAAATATGGGACAAAGTTAGTTGGTGGTGTAACTCCTAAAAAAGGAGGACAGAAACATTTAAATCTCCCAGTGTTTAACACTGTGCAGGAAGCTAAAGATAAAACAGCAGCTAACGCAACAATGATTTACGTTCCACCTAAATTTGCAGGTAATGCTATAATTGAGGCTATTGAGGCAAAAATTGAATTAATTGTTACAATTACAGAAGGAATTCCGGTGCTAGACATGCTTAAGGTAAAAAAATATTTAAATAAAAGCAAATCAAGACTTGTTGGACCGAACTGTCCCGGGATTATTACACCAGATGAATGTAAAATAGGTATTATGCCTGGGAATATACATAAAAAAGGATCTGTAGGAATAGTATCAAGATCTGGAACCCTTACTTATGAAGCAGTAGCTCAAACATCTTTAAACGGAATGGGTCAGTCAACATGTATAGGTATCGGTGGAGATCCTATAAATGGAACAAACTTCATTGACTGCTTAGAGCTTTTTTTAAAGGATGATGAGACAAAATCAATAATAATGATCGGTGAAATTGGTGGATCCGCCGAGGAGGAAGCAGCTGATTTTCTCAAGAAAGAAAAAAAAAAGAAACCAATGGTCGGCTTCATCGCTGGTTTGACAGCTCCTCCTGGTAGGAGAATGGGGCATGCGGGTGCAATCATTTCTGGAGGTAAAGGTGGTGCTGAAGAAAAAATTGAAACTATGAAATCTGCAGGTATTACAATATCTAAATCGCCTGCAGATATAGGAAAAACGCTTTTTGA
>MDTE01171604.1_pt1 | contig 10357 bp, 10 predicted proteins | sample 811231 | NCBI WGS metagenome assembly MDTE01 (sample SAMN05326651, study PRJNA326480) | marine metagenome | isolation source: seawater | place: Indian Ocean: Red Sea | collected 2010 | reverse complement strand
TATTGGTAGCATTCCACTGGATAGATTTGTAGCCTGCGTTTTGCTGACTGCTGACCAGATTGCTCACTATTCTACCCATCATATCGTAGATGGTGATATTGACCATAGCATCTTCTGGTAGGTCATAACGGAGAGTAGTCACCGGGTTAAAAGGATTGGGATAGTTTTGGTGAATGGCAAAAGAAGTTGAGATTTTGTCTTTATCAGAAGTGCCCACACTCTCGATAATCAAAGAAACAACATTTGAATAATCAGTCCAGTAGCCAAGAAAAGCAGAGACCCTGTAAAAATACTCTGTATTAAGCTCAAGGTCATTATCAGTATAAGTGTTATCCTGTAAAAAATTGGATTCAACAGCTGTTATAAAAAGTGAATCAGTAGATCGTTCTATTTTATAATATTGAAAATTTTCTATGGGATCCCAAGTTAAAATGGCCGAAATATTTTCAATGGTGTAATGCAAGCCTGTAACAGCAAAAGAATATTCATAGGCTCCCATATCTGGAGCCAACCCAAAATAATCGGAAATATCGTCTTCACCATCTCCATCTAAATCTACTGTACCGGCATCAATACAGGGTGATCCCTGTTGCAACGAAAAGTCTCCATTTTCTGCATCTGAAAAAAGAGGATTAGCATAGATATTGCCTTCATCATTCCAATCAATATTACTGTAAGTAATAGTTGCTTGTGATGATGACAGAGTTACATCATTTGGGACATTCTCCCAGAAGATTGTATTTGTAATCGTAATATTCCCATTAAAAGCATAGGTACCAATGCCACCACTTGAAGTTTCTGCATCATTTTCATAAATCGTGGAATTATAAAGTTTAAGATTATTTTCAAACCATAAGGAAATCCCTGCTTCATATTCAGCAGAGTTATGATAAATATTAACATTCTCCATGATAGCATCACCATGATCCATAAAAACGCCACCACCAGAGGCTGCAAAGTTACCTTCTCCTTCAGTGGCGATATTTGCAAATATATCTACATCTGTGAGTGCTGCAACACTGGCTGCTATCATTATCCCACCTCCAAGCCAAGTAGCAGTATTATTTGAAATAATAATATTTGTTAAAGTTGGGCCTTCTTGTTCCCAAATGGAAATTCCACCACCAGCATACGCATGATTGCCAGTTACAATTAAATTTTCCAGAACAGGTATGGATGGTGTCATTTCCCAATCAGTGAATTCTGGATTAGGCGGGCAAATATAAATACCTCCTCCACCATAACATTTCGCATCTTCGATATTTCCTCCTGTTATTGTCAAATTAGCAACTTTCACATTTTCACATCTTTCAATAACCAGAACCCGACTTTGATGATCAAAGTCTGCCTCAGCATCTAAAATGGATGTTTCCCGAGTTACACCGATAAGATGCACATTGTCAGGAATAGAAATAGGAAATTGTTCGCCTGTCATAGATGGAGAGAATGTCCCTTCTCCCACATAGATTGTAGTGGTTAAAGTTGAATCATCTTTTACAAGACTTAATGCATGACGAATCGTTTTAACCGGTCCTGTTTCATTTCCAGAATTGTTATTATTTCCATCCACGGAAACATAAATTGAATTGCCTTCCAAACAATTCCCGGAAATATCATTTTGGATGTATTCTGCATTTTCATTTCTTGATTTCAGGACATATTTATTGACTGTGTTAGACTCGCAATCAATATCATCAAAAATACTATAACTCACATCAATTGATCCTTCAAATCCACGGGAATAAAAGTTTTTACCGTCACTGCTATTATTATTTTCAAAATAATTATTTTGTATTACCATTTCATCAGGAATATCTCGCACTGTTTGTCTAATACGATGTCTATCTTCATCAAATTCAACATCATCATCAGCAAAGTGACTTATTGCACCTCCATAGTTTACAACATCCCCATTTTCACCTGGATGGCCATTGTCAACAAATCGGTTATACATGATTGTTGGATAAGCTTTATAAATTAAGATTCCACCGCCTGATCGATCCGGGCGTTGAATCGGCACGGCACAAGCATCAATTTCAATTAAATTAGTTCCAATTCCGTTTTGGAATGTTAACCCTATAATTATAGGTGCAATATTTCCATCTCGAATAACCAGACAACTCCCAAAGGCGGGATTGGATGGTTCTGAGACACCATTGATGATAGTCCCTTGAATATTCTCATTATTAGTCCAATTGGTATTAAGGTTATCATTTATCGCATGACTGGCGAGGACTATTTCTTTTTCAAGAATAAGATTTTCTGAATAAGTCCCTTGTGCAACAAGAACAGTGTCTCCATCCACTGAAGCGTTAATGCCTTCCTGAATGGTTGGATAATCTGAAGGGATATTGATAGTTGTAGAAAATACCAACCCAACAAACAGTAGTAGTGATATATACCTAATCATATCCGAATCTACAAATCATCCCACAAACAAAAAACCCCACGAATGTGGGGCTCGATGTTGTAGAAAGGGTAAATCTATTTTAGTAGTACCGTCTAAACTAATCTTTTTTGATAAACTGGTATTAACTATACACTCTAAAAATAAAATCTAAACATAAGAACAGGAACTGACGCAGACAAATTACCTGTCCTAGTATATCCATCTAAGAGATCTCCATCAGCTTCTTCTTTATAGGTTCCAAATCTAAATGCATAGTCACCACCAAAGCTGAAATGCTCAGAAATATAGTATTCTACCCCGAAACATATTCCAAAAAGTTCACTATTTCCCTTAGTTTCACCATAATATTGATTCGTTTCTTTAGCATTTGCAACTCCAGCCTCAATACCAAAGTAACTTGCGACATTTTTGGAGTGTTCATTCCTATAAGAGATACCAAGTATAAAACCAAAAGTTGACTCAGAATTTTCTTCATCTCTAGGGTTACTACCATTATATTTTGTTTCAAAAGATTGATTTGTAAAGACTAGCTGAGGCTCTATCATCCATTTTTCCGTTATCATTGGAAAATACATGGAGCGAGAACTTGATGATTCAGAAAGGAAGCTATTGATGTCTTGAAATTCAAAGCCTATTCCTTTCTTCTTAAAGAAACTCTGATCAGTCTCATTCTGAGAGAATAAAATATTTACTAAATATAAGGTTATCAAAAATATTTTCTGCATAGCATACTCCTTCAACTAACTAAATCTAACAAATATCACATAAAAAAACAAAAAAACCCCAAAACCTCAACCGGTATCCCAAATTGTATCCCGTTTTTGCAAAAGAAACGGAATATTTTGATTCATTCCGTTAGTTTTGTGGGAAAATAATGAAAAAGAAAAGCCCTGTTTTTACCGGGCTTTGTCGTCATTACCGAGAGCGGAGAGAGAGGGATTCGAACCCCCGATACACGAAGTGTATACTGCATTTCGAGTGCAGCGCATTCAGCCAGACTCTGCCATCTCTCCATAAAAAGCGTTAAATTCTCCGGGTAAATTATTATGCCACTGAACGAATCACAACGCGCAGAACTGGAAGAATACCTGGAAACCATCCTTGAACTCTATGCAGAAGATGAATATGAGGACATGGTGGAAAGCATCGTTTCCCATTATTGTGCTCGGAAATTCAACATCGGTGAGGCAGAAGCCATAAAACTTTTTTATGAGATTGTGGAACAGTCTAAATAAACACGCCTAATTTTTAAGGGAAATTAAATGTCAGAAATTCTAATCAACCAATCTGTAGCCATCCTGTGCGACGGGAACAATATTGAACGTAGCATTCACGAATTATCCAAGTCAACGAAGGCCATGATCAATTTTGATGAACTCATTCCAAAATTATTAAATGGCAGAGGGCTCAACAGACTTATTTATTTCCGGGAGGGGAAATCCATTTCTGAAAAATTTGCCGAACGGCTCCATGAGAATTATTACGGCTCGGTGGTTCCCTGTCATAAATCGGCAGATATTCCATTATCAATCAAAGCAACTCAATTGGCATCTAAGGTTGATACGATCATTATTATGTCCGGGGATTCGGATTTTGTTGAATTGGTGAGCCATTTGAAAGCAGAAGGCGTGCGGGTAGAGATTGCTGCCGTAAAACAAAACACAGCAAGAATACTCATTGAGGAATCCAATTATTACCATGAGATTACAAGCGATGATTGGTTTGTGTACAGAGCCCCAAAAAAGCACCAAAAACCAAAAAAGAAATCTTGAGTTAAATCAAGGAAAATTTATCGAAAATATCTTGGAATTTTACTTTCAGCAGGCTATTTATTTTGGTACAATGCCCGCTGTTAATAACTATTTTTAATTTAATTACAGAGGCAAAAATGCAAACAGGAACAATTAAGTTTTTTAATAAAAGTAAGCGTTATGGATTCATCTCCGGTGATGACGGAAGTGATTATTTTTTTCACGAATCAGGTTTAACCGAAGGAATTTATGTCCGGGATGGCGATAAGGTAGAATTCAAGGTCGTAGATGGTGATCGTGGCAAAAAGGCCGTTGAAATCTCAATCATTGATTGATACTCTCAATGGGGAATCGTTATATCCTTGTATCAAAAACTATTGCCCGGATCCTAAATCGTGATTTAAAATATCTTTACATCAGTTATATTAATATCAGGAAAAAATATGTTCAACATGGCCCGAATTAATATCATTTTAGGCATGTTTGCCGCAACCATTGTATTTGCATCCCAAGAAACTGTCATCTTGAGTGATGGATTTTATTTAGATGGCGAAGAACAAGTTGAAGTAAAAACAAAAAAGGATGGCGAAAGACTCGTTGTCATTTACGGAAATGGTGATGAGGAATTTAATTTCGATCAAGAACAAGGCAAGTATTTAACACGTCTCGGGAATCAATTGATCATCTTGGATAAAAACAGGTTTAAGATCGTTGATAAATCAAATATTGAAATATATGGAACCTATTCATTTTCCAGTAAACCGGGATTTTTTAAACAACTGCTATCCCTTCTTGTAACCAGTGCACTCCTTTTTTCATTTTTCCAATTCTATTTAAAATTGAATAAAGTTTGGAAACGAAGAAAAATACTGGATGTGGCAAATAGTATTTCCATTGTGGCATCCTTATTGGGGTTTGCGACCTTAATTCCATTTTTACTCAATAGTCTACTGATTACCGGTGACTATGCCTCCGCAGCAAAATATATCCTGGGAATTGTACTGGCAACAGTATTCTCCTTAATCAGTGTCGGGTATTTTGTCGAGGAAAATAGGGGCATCGGGTTTTTCACATTACTTGGAAGAGCGCTGAAATCCGAAGGGAAAGAATCCGGTGACTTATTGGCTGATATGATTCGGCCGAAAGGTGCGCGGAAAATTATAGACATCCTGAAGAAATTGGCCGCCATTGATGATGATATTGCCCAGGAGGAAATTGATCTCATTAACCAGTTTTCCCATCGCTGGAAAATTGATATTCCTGAATTAAAGCCCGGAAAACCGGAAGAAATCACCAATCTTGTGGAATTAAAGGCGTTGGTCCAATCCTACCTGGATGAAGGTCCCGATACGGATGTGGCAGAGGCATTGGTTGACTTGATCAATATGATGGCCGAAGCGGACGACGAAGTGACGGAAGAGGAAGCCATGGCTGTTGCAGAATTCAGTGGGATGATCGCCCATTACGTCAGTTCGGAAAAAGGTGGTGAAATAGATATGTGGGAAGTCAATATTGTGCCTCAAGGTGATGAACAAATCAATGCCGTGAAAGAAATATTACCTGATTTGGATGTTGTGAAAGATCGAGGCGGCAGTGTGTTTAAAATTGGCCGTTATTTTTCAGAAGATTATGCGGAAGCAGTTTGTGCAAAATATATTTCCTTGGGATTGTACTCCAACTGTACACGGCTAAGAGTGGATCTGAGTAAAGAAGACTAATTCGCAACAAATTATTTACACAATAAAATCCCCCGTTTTTCGGGGGATTTTCATTTTACATAAGGTCGGATTTTATTCACCCAAACCTGATAGCCTTTTCCATTCAGGTGAAGTCCGTCATAGGTATAATCGGGATTTAACAGGTCATCATTTTCATTTTTTAAAACCTGAAAAATATCAACAAATACAATGTCATTTTTCGAACACCAAGCTGACAATTCTCGATTAATCCACTTTATTTTTTCCGTATTTCGAGTGTGACCGGAAAATTTCTCATAAATCGAATTCACCGGAAATATGCTTTGTACAATCACCTCAGTTTTGGGGGACTGATTCCGAATTTCATTTACAATTTTGCAAATATTATTAAATGTGATTTCTTTTGTGCTCCCAAGGGCCAAGTCGTTGGTGCCTATCATTAAAAACACCTGAAGCGGCTTTGATTCAGTGATTTCATTTAATCGGTAAAGAATGCCCTCGGTTACGTCCCCGCTGATGCCACGGTTGATCACACGGTCATTTTGCAGGAATTCAGACCATTCACCTCCATCCGTAATGCTGTTACCGAGAAAAATAATTTCATTTTCCAAATTTGGTAAAAGTTCGAATAAGGTTTTTTTATGGTGGTAATAGGTGGAATATTTTAATTCCTGTGCAGACCCAAAAGAAAGTCCGTACAATAAAAAGAAGAGAATGGCGTTAGATTTTATAATTCTTTCAAATCCTTCAAAAGCTGTTGGAGCATATCCTTTGCATCGCCAAAAACCATGATGGAATTTTCAAAACCGAATAATTCATTTTGGATACCTGCAAATCCTGGATTCATAGTTCTTTTGTTGATGATGACGGTACGGGATTTATCCACATCCAAAATGGGCATCCCATAAATGGGAGATGAGGTATCATGTCTCGCTGCTGGATTCACAACATCGTTTGCGCCCAGAACAAGTGCCACATCGCAATCTTCAAATTCAGGATTGATCTCATCCAAATCTTTTAATTGTTCATATGGAATATTGGCTTCAGCGAGAAGGACATTCATGTGTCCGGGCATTCTTCCTGCAACAGGATGAATGGCATACAAGACTTCTTTATCTTTCCCTTCCAGGAATTCTGCCACTTCCCGCACAGCATGCTGAGCCTGAGCCACCGCTAGCCCATATCCGGGAACCACAATCACTTTTTCCGCCGCATCAAAAATCATGGCTGCTTCTTCTGTGGAGTAAGATTTAATAGTGATTTGTTTGCCAGAACCCTCACCAGCGGATTCTTGCTCCAGACCCACCGCGCCAAATATGACATTGGCTAGGGAACGATTCATACCTTTGCACATGATATTGGTTAAAATCAACCCCGAAGCACCCACCAAAGCGCCTGAGATGATTAACCCGTTATTCATAAGAACAAATCCCGTAGCTGCTGCTGCCACACCTGAATAGGAATTGAGCAGTGAAATGACGACGGGCATATCCGCACCACCAATGGGAATCGTCAGGGTGATACCCAAAATGGCGGAAATAATTGCGACCGCATAAAAGAAATTCATTTCGGTCGGCATTTGCACAACATAGAATCCTACAAAAATGAGAACCAACGCCAACAAACCATTGATAAATTGCTGGCCGGGGAAAACGATGGGTTGACCGCTGACGAATCCTTGCAGTTTGCCAAAAGCAATAAAACTGCCTGTGAACGTTAGCGTCCCCACAAAAACAGAAAAAACAATCGTTCCAAGTGTGAAGGTTGTAATGTCCCCTGTTTTTAAAAATTCCGCTGCAGCAACGAGAGCAGAGGCACCACCACCAAAGCCATTGAAAATTGCCACCATTTGGGGCATTTGGGTCATTTCCACCTTGATCGCAAATGTGGCACCGATAATGGCACCAATAATTATCCCCGTTGCTATCAATTGGAAATCAATTTTATTGTAAGATACGAGGGTTGCAATAATGGCAATGAACATCCCAAGAGCCGCAAGTCTATTCCCGTTCAATGCCGTTTTGGGATGGCTCAGTTTTTTAATACCTAAAATAAATAAAACTGCCGCTAAAACGTAAAATAGATTAATTGTTTCCACTGGTCGCCCCTAATTTCGTTTAAACATTTTCAGCATGCGGTCCGTGACCATGAATCCACCTACAACGTTGATTGTGGCAAAAATCACGGCAATTAATCCAAGCCAAGTGCCCGTGCCACCGGAAATTTTTGTGGCAATGATGGCGCCCACAATGGCAATACCTGAAATAGCATTAGAGCCGCTCATGAGGGGTGTGTGGAGGGTTGGTGGCACTTTGGTAATGATTTCAAAACCAACAAAGATCGCCAAAATAAAAACAGTTAAAATATTAATATCCATAGGACAGCCTTAATTATTCATTGCTTCACGGGTAGGTTCATGGGTGATTTCACCTTCATGGGTGAAAAGTGATCCCGAAATAATTTCATCCTCCATGTCCAAATTGAGTTGACCCTCTTTCACCATATAGGTGAGAAAAGCGGCGATATTTTTAGCATACAGTTCGCTGGCATGGACCGGCATGGTCCCGGGTATGTTGGAAGTGCCATCTATCGTGACTTGATTGTTTTCAATCACTTCATCTTTCCGGGTTAATTCGCAATTGCCGCCATTTTCAGCAGCCAAGTCCATGATGACGGATCCCGGTTTCATGGCTTCTACCATGGTTGTAGGAATAAGCAGCGGTGCAGGTCTTCCGGGAATGAGGGCAGTTGTAATCACAACATCGGTTTTACTGATATGGTCATGGATCAATTCTTGTTGGCGTCGTTTATAATCTTCCGATGTTTCTTTTGCATATCCACCTTCACCGACGCCCTCCTCAGATTCACCTTCCACTTCAATGAATTTTGCACCTAATGATTCCACTTGTTCCTTCACCACTGGACGGACATCAAAGGCTTCAACATGGGCTCCTAATCTTTTGGCTGTTGCAATAGCTTGGAGTCCTGCAACACCGGCACCTAAGACCAAAACTTTCGCCGGGCGAATTGTGCCTGCTGCTGTCATTAAGAGCGGCATATAAACACCCAGTCGCGTTGCAGCCATCAGTACGGATTTATAACCGGCAATATTGGCTTGAGACGAGAGTGCATCCATTTTTTGGGCTAAAGTTGTACGGGGAATTAAATGCATTGAAAAACAGGTGACAGACCGTTCAGTCAAGGCTTTGACTAAGGGAATTTCCCGGGTTGTCTGGAAAAATGAAATAAAGGTGGACCCGCTTTTTAGTCGGGCAATCTCTTCTGAAGTGGGCGGTAAAACCTTCAGGATAATGTCGCCTTGGGAAAATAATTGTTCTGCAGAATCAATTATTTCAGCGCCTGCATCCTTGTAGTCCTGATCCGAAAAAAAGGACTGTTTACCGGCTTGGGCCTCTACCTGAACGTCCAAGCCAAATTTGATGAATTCTTTCACAGTAGCCGGCGTGGCAGCAACACGAGGCTCCAATGCGTGAATTTCTTTAGGTATTGCTACAATCATATACGTTTTCTATCTAAATCAAGTGACAAAAGGCATGGAAATTAATATGGGGAAAGCCTCTACATCCAGCCTGAATTACTAGGATAATACGCTTAATTTTGCCACCGAAAATATAAATGAAAAATGCGATTTACACTTTTTAACACTCTTCTTTTATTTACGTCTTTCCTCACCGCCGAAACCTTGATGGTTCCACAAGATTATGCCACAGTTCAAAGTGGTATTAATGCTGCCGGCACTGGAGATACTGTATTGGTTGCGCCGGGCTTTTATGATGAAACCATTGATTTTAATGGGAAAGCCATTCTTGTCGCCTCCTACTATTTGATTACTGATGATTCGTTGATCATCGAAGCAACTATCCTAGATGCTGAAGAAAATGGCAGTGTTGTAACCTTTGACAGCGGTGAAACAAATGAATCCATCCTCCAGGGATTTACACTAAAAAATGGAACTGGAAATGAGGAAGACCCCGATAACAACGGGACTTATTATACCTACGGCGGCGGCATTTATTGTGAAGAAAGTGACCCTGTAATCAAAGATTGCATCATTAAGAATAACGTTGGTGATGAAGGCGGCGGTGGTGGCGTATTTTGCTATAATGCATCCCCAAAATTTTATAATTGTGTTTTTGCAGAAAATGAAACCGATGATGTGGGTGGCGGCCTTTATTCCCGAAATGGTTCCAGCCCGGAATTTTACAATTGTACGTTTACTGAAAATATTGCTGAATTTGGCGCCGGATGTTATTTAAGGCATGAATCATCTCCCGTTATGGAAAATGTAACTTTTTCCAACAATACTGCCAATAATTCCGGTGGTGGGATCATCCTAAAGGACGAAGCAGACTTAGTTGCGACCGATCTCTACATTTTTAACAATGAAGCGGATGGACTGGGTGGCGGTCTTTATGTGAATGAATCAAGCCCAACCATCAATTATATGCTGGTGGCGGATAATTCATCAAGTTCCGGTG
>MDTE01037321.1_pt1 | contig 10357 bp, 10 predicted proteins | sample 811231 | NCBI WGS metagenome assembly MDTE01 (sample SAMN05326651, study PRJNA326480) | marine metagenome | isolation source: seawater | place: Indian Ocean: Red Sea | collected 2010 | reverse complement strand
TGATGATGGATATCTAACAGATAGTGTTGGAAGGAAAATTGATTTCACCAATACAATAATAATTATGACATCTAATATTGGTGTAAAAAATATTCAGGATTTTGGACTTGGAGTAGGCTTTGGAACATCTGCAAAAAAAACTCAAGAATCTCACCTAAATAAAAAGACTATCACTAAAGCATTAAAAAAGAAATTTGCTCCAGAGTTTTTAAATAGAATTGATGAAGTAGTCATTTTTAATAATTTAACTATAAATGAAATTCATAAAATTATTGATATTGAATTAGAAAAACTTTATGAAAGAATAATAGAATTAGGTTATAAAATTAAACTAACAAAAAAAGCTAAAAATTTCTTAGCTGAAAAAGGCTTTGATAAAGATTTTGGAGCTAGACCATTAAAAAGAGCAATTCAGAAATATCTTGAGGATATAATAGCAGAAGAGATATTAAAATCAAAATTAAAACAGGGTGATATAATTCAAGTAGATTATAAAAAAGGAACTGAAGAGCTTATTTTAAAAACAAGTAAACTTAAAGAATCTAAAGCTTAAGAGAATTAATCTTATTCATATTTAATATTATCAATAAAATTAACAGATGAAATAATATGATCATGCATAATTTCATCACTCTTTATGTATTTAATCTTATTTCTATATGATTTTATTAACTCCTCTATTAATTTTGATGTTCTAGTATTCTTCCTAAATTCTAATGCTTGAGCAGCAGTAAACATTTCAATACCTAAAATATATTTAACATTTTCAACTATTTTATATAATTGCAATGCAGAATTAGCTCCCATACTGACATGGTCTTCTTGACCATTAGAAGAAGTTATAGAATCAGTACTTGCAGGGTTAGCATATTGTTTATTAATACTTACTATACTTGCAGCAGTATATTGCGGGATCATAAATCCTGAGTTTAATCCAGAGTCCTCGGTTAAAAATGGAGGAAGACCTCTTTTTCCAGAAATTAAATTAAAAATTCTTCTTTCTGATATATTCCCTAATTCAGCAATTGATATTTTTAAAAAATCTAATATATAAGCTAAAGGTTGTCCATGGAAATTACCTCCTGATACAATTTTATTGTCTTTTATAGAAATTATAGGATTATCAGTAACTGAGTTTATTTCATCAGTTATAACTTTTGAAGCATAAAAAATTGTATCTAGAGTAGCTCCATGAACTTGAGGAATACATCTAAATGAATAAGGATCTTGTAGATGTGATTTTTTTCTTGATTTAATTTTACTTCCCTTAGAAAACTTTTTAATTCTTTGACTAACAATAGATTGTCCTTTATGACTTCTTACAGAACTAATTATCTTATGAAATGGATCGTAACTACAATCAAAGGCTTCTAATGAGATACAAGAAATTAAATCTGCTAAATAGCTTAATTTATTTGATTCAAATATTAAAGATGTTGCATATGCAGACATAAACTGAGTGCCATTGAGAAGAGCTAAGCCTTCCTTAGAGAGTAATTTTAACGCTTTAATATTAAACTTCTTTAGTATCAAGGATGATTTATGTATTCTTCCATCGTATTCAACATTTCCCTTACCTATAATAGGCAATGATAAATGTGCTAATGGAGCTAAATCACCTGATGCACCTAATGAACCATAACTATACACTACAGGTAAAATATTTTTATTGTAAAAAAATATTAATCTTCTAATTGTTTTTATCCCTATTCCACTATACCCCCTAGAGAGAGAGATGATTTTTAAGAGCAACATAATCTTAACTATGTTAGATGGTATTTGCTCACCTACTCCACACGCATGAGACATTATAAGGTTCTCTTGAAGTTTATCTAATTGATCATGATTGATTTTTACATTTTGTAGTGAACCAAATCCTGTATTAACTCCATAGATAGGTTCATTGTTAGAATTAATTTTCCTATCTAAAAATTTTCTTGAATTATTAATAATTTTGATTTGACTCTTTGAGAGGTCAATTTTTAGATTTTTATCTAAAATGTTTTTTATCTGATTTAAGCTTATTTCTGCTGAACCTATTTTATATACTTTCAAGACGTAATTTTTTATAAAAATAATAATGTATTTTTATTTAATTAAATTTACTGTCTATAAATAATATTAAGTGATGAAAATCAGCACACAACTTATAACAATTAGCTTAGTAATTGGACTTACTTTTTTTTCTTGTGGTAAAGATTCGTCAATTGTTTCAGGAATAATCAGTGATTCAACTCATGATTCAATTATATTATCAGGACCTGGTATAAATAAGGTCATAAATATTAATGGAGATGGTAGTTTTTCTACTGAAATTAATTTACCTACTAACAAGTACAAATTAACTCATGGAAAAGAAAAAGTAGAAGTTTTTGTAGAATCTGGAGAAAACATCTCTATATCATTCAATTGTAAAGATTTTAATGAATCGATAATTTTTGATGGAAATAACTCATATGACAACAATTACTTAATGTCAAAACAAAAAAGATCAGACTCTAATCCTATAGACTTTAAAGCTCTATATACTTTTGAAGAAGAAGCTTTTATAAATCAAATTGAAGAAATAAAATCTAGTGAAATAAATTTTCTAAATTCATTCAATAATGATAAACAAAGGATAAATAAAGAGCTAATTTCTATTGAAGAAAAAGAAGCAAATTATAAACATCTTCTATCATTACAGCGATACCCTGTATATTACAAGTTTTATGCAAAAAAAGAGCCTAAGTATAGTGATTCATTTTTGACTCCTCTTAATGATTTAAGTTATGTTAATAATAATGATTACGTTGTTTCTCAATCGTATAAATATCTTGTATTAGCTCATTTTTTTAATGAAAAAAAAATATCTGATAGTAAAGAAACTCATTTTAGTGAACTAATAAAAGCTAATTCACCTGACATTAAAAAAGATGTTATTTTTCAGGGTCAATATTATTTAAGCCCATCATCTGAAAATAATGAAGTAATATATAATAGTCTTATTAAAATGTCTAATGATTCTACAGAAACGGCTAAATTAACAGATATATACAATAAGCTTCAATTTATAAAAAAAGGAATGAAATCTCCTGAATTTTTCGATTATGAAAATTATAATGGCGGAACTACATCATTAATTGATTTAAGGGGTAAATATCTATATATTGATGTTTGGGCAACATGGTGTGGACCATGTATAGCACAAATTCCTGCTTCAATAAAATTGGAGAAACTCTATCATGATAAAAACATAGAATTTGTATATATCTCCATTGATGTTAGAGATAGGCCAGTCTATAACTATGATAAATGGAGGGAAATGATAGAAGAAAAATCATTGGGCGGAGTACAATTATTTGCAGATAATGCTTGGGATTCAAAATTTACTAGAGCATTTATTATAAATTCGATACCAAGATATCTATTAATTGATCCTAAAGGCAATATTGTTTCCGGTGATGCTCCTAGACCATCTGATCCAAAACTAATTAAACTTTTTAATTCACTTGATATATAGAAGAATTAATGAAACAAACTGCCTTATTTGATTCTCATGTCAGTCTTGGTGCCAAAATGGTTGATTTTGCTGGATTTTTAATGCCAATTCAATATGAAGGTGTAAAATCAGAACATTTATCAGTTAAACAAAATCTTGGTATTTTCGATGTGTCACATATGGGAGAATTCATCATTTATGGAAGAGGATCCCTTGAGCTCCTGCAATTTTGTCTAAGTAATGATGTTTCAAAATTAAATAATGGTGAGGCTCAATACAACTGTCTTCTAAATGATAATGGCGGAATTGTAGATGATTTAATATTATATAAAATATCAGATGAAAAGTATATGCTTGTTGTAAATGCAAGTAATATTGAAAAAGACTGGAATTTTATCTTATCAAAAAATAATTTTGGAGCTAAAATAGAAAACTTATCGGATAAATATTCATTATTATCTATTCAAGGACCAAAAACTATCAAAGTTATTCAACAATTAACTAAATACGATTTAACAAAAATATCTTACTACAATTTTGTTATAACAGAGTTTGCTGATCAAAAGGATATTATTGTTTCTAATACTGGTTATACTGGATGTGGAGGGTTTGAAATTTATTGTAAAAATAGTCAGCTGAAAGAAATCTGGGATAAAATTATAACTATTGGAAAAGCTTATGATATAAAACCAATAGGTTTGGCTGCAAGAGACACTTTAAGGCTTGAAATGGGTTTTTGCCTATATGGTAATGAATTAAATGATAGTACTACCCCTATTGAAGCAGGATTAGGTTGGATAACTAAATTTTCAAAAGAATTTAATGGGTATAAAATCCTTAAAAATCAAAAGGATAATGGTGTTGATAGAAAACTTATAGGATTTGAATTAATTGATAAAGGAATTCCTAGAAAAGACTACGAAATATATGATTCTAATGAATTTAAAGTAGGAACGGTAACTTCTGGAACAATGTCTCCAAGTATTGAGAAAGCAATTGGGTTAGGATACATTGATCTTAATTGCTCAAAGATTGGAACTGTTATTTATATAAATATTCGAGGCAATATGGTTAAAGCAGTTATTGTCAAACCTCCTTTTAAATAATATGGGAAGAGCTTTTGAATTTAGAAAAGCTAGAAAGCTTAAAAGATGGTCGGCAATGAGTAAAACTTTTACAAGAATTGGTAAAGATATTGTTATGGCTGTTAAAGAAAATGGCCCAGATCCATCAAGTAATTCAAAATTAAGAGCAATTATACAAAATGCTAAGGCTGTTAATATGCCAAAGGATAACATTCTAAGAGCTATAAAAAGAGCAAGTGAAAAAAATCAAGAGAATTACAAAGAAATATTATTTGAAGGATATGGTCCATATGGAGTAGCAATATTAATTGAAACTGCAACAGACAACAACACTAGAACTGTAGCTAATATAAGAAGTTATTTTAACAAGCATAATGGAACCTTAGGTACTTCTGGATCTGTTAGTTTTATGTTTGATCATACCTGTAATTTTAAAATTCACAAAAAAGGAATAAATTTAGAGGAAATTGAATTAGATTTTATTGATTTTGGAGCAGAAGAAGTATTTGTTGATGAAAATGACATATTAATTTATGCTTCCTTTGAATATTTTGGTGAAATACAAACTGAATTAGAAAATAGAAATATTAATATTATCTCTTCAGGGTTTGACAGAATCCCAAACACATTTAAGGATGTCAATGAAGAACAAAGAATAGAAATTGATAAATTATTAGATAAAATTGAAAATGATGATGACGTTCAAAATGTTTATCACACAATGAATGAGTAAAATGATAAAGAGAACAAAATGAAAAATATTTTAAAAAATTTTGGTTTGTTAATCCTTGGAATAGTTACAGGGTCTTTTGTTAATATGGGTTTTATCACTATTGGGGATTTAATTTTTATAAAACCTGATAATTTTGACCCGCTAAATGCTATCGATTGGGACGTTAAGTATTTTGTATTTCCATTTATAGCCCATGCAGTCGGAACGTTTTCAGGGGCATATATCGTTTCTAAGCTGTCCAATACTAATTATATAGCACCTATGCTCATAGGGCTCTTTTTCCTTTCAGGAGGGGTATATATGGCATTAATATTACCTGCTCCAAATTGGTTTTTATACTTAGATCTTATTATAGCATATATACCAATGGCGCTTTTAGGCTGGAGGATTAGTAAAAAGTAATTACTTCTTATAGAAACTATATTCTTTTATCTTGCCCTCTACTCTATCAAAAAAACTTTCTATATAATTAAAATCAGATTCTATATCATCAGTAGTGTAGAATGGATTTGAAATTAAAATTTCTTTATCCTTAAAATTAAGAGTAAACATTATTATAGGAACATTTGCTTTTTTGGCTATATAATAAAATCCTGTTTTAAATTTGTCCACTTTTTTTCTTGTGCCCTCAGGAGATAGCGCAACTCTAAATTCTTTTTCATTAGTAAACATTTTAGAAACTTGTTCAACTGTATTTTGTTTTATAGACCTGTCTACTGAAACACCTCCTAAACTTTTGATGATTATACTTATTGGGAAGAAGAAAATTTCTTTTTTTGCAATAAACTTGGACTTTAAACCAACAACTGATCTCGCAAGAACTCCTACATAAAAATCATGCCAGCTGGTATGGGGAGCAGCTATTATTACGGCTTTTTTTACAGAATCAATAGAAAAATTTGTGTTTCCTGAAATTCTCCAACCCATTATTTTTGTAAAAATAAACTCTGAGACAAGTTTCATTCTTTATTTGTTTTCCAAATTTGAATTGCTTTAGACAAGTCTTCTATAGTATCTATTCCAATAGATTCAGAATTAACTAATGCCATTTTTATCTTATATCCACTTTCAATTATTCTTAGTGCTTCAATTTTTTCTTTGATCTCTAATTTAGTTGGTGATAATTTTGAAAAGGAAATTAAATAGTCTTTTTTATATCCATATACCCCTATATGTTTATAATATACTTCTTTATTTAGAGCTGTTATACTACTTATAGGTTCTCTAGAAAAATTAGTTGCAAAATTATTCTTATCAACCGAAACTTTAACATTATTAGGATTATTAATTTCAGAAATATTTTGAATCTCTTTCATTAATGAACCATAATTAATTTCATTGTTAACATCATTTTTAAAAAGATTAATTAATGATTCAAGACTTTTCTTGTTGATAAACGGCTCATCTCCCTGAATATTAATAACAATATCTGTATCTATATCGCTACATGCATCTGCAATCCTATCAGTTCCAGAATTATAATTTTTATCGATTAAGATTGATTTTCCATTATTAGATGAAATCTCTTCAAAAATTTCAGAGTCTTGTGTTATAACAATTACATCTAAAAAAAGGTTAGTGGATAAAACTGCATTATACGTTCTTGTAATTACAGGTTTACCACACAAATCCATCATTAATTTTCTGTCCAATCTCTTTGAATGAAGTCTTGCTGGTATTAGAGCTATAATTTTCATCGGTTCAAAAATAATGAATTATAATCATATCAATTTAAAACATTAAGTCAATATTTATGTAATCCTTTTTTGTTAATAATCATTTTTACAAATAAAAAAAAATTGTAGTTTTGCTTGAAATATAATCTTATAACTTTAGTTCATGTTGTTAAAAATCTTTTTATTCTTATCTATACCAATTGCAGTAGGTCTAGTTTACCTGGTTAAAACTAAATTTAATGATAATCAAAAGAAATTTTTAAAATGGTCACTTTGGATATTCATTGTTCTATTTGGATACTTAACATATAGTTCAATCTCTGATGTTATTCAATTTGACCAAATTAAAAATAATAGATATCAGTTTGTAATTAAAAATTTAAAGGATATTAGAGATTCTCAATTAGCACACAGAACAATTCATGGTCATTTTGAAAACAATTGGGATAGTCTTGTAAAATTTATTGAAACAGATTCATTTACTATAACCCAAAGAAGAGATTCAAGTGTAATAGATAGAGAACTTACTAGAAGATATGGAGGAGTAAAAACATACAAAGATATAGTTATAGTTGATACTCTAGGTTTTGTTTCTGTGAGAGACTCTTTGTTTGGTAGTGATAATAGGTTTGAAAGTATGATGTATGTTCCATTTGCAAAATCAGATGAAACTAAATTTGAACTTAAAGCCGGTTTCTTAAATCAAAACGGAATTGACATACCAGTTTTTGAGTCAAAAGTCATGAAAAAGGTTATTTTATATGATCAAAATTCTGATTTAATTTTTAAAGAAAATCAAGTTCAGTCAGTTGATGGAGTTAATGGAGCTTCTTTAAAAATTGGCTCAATGGACGAAGTAAATACAAATGGAAACTGGCCAAAAAACTACACAAAAGGCAAATAGAATAGATCTTGCTTCTAATATAAAATTGTCCATTCATATTGGTTTGAATGGACTTTCTTTTTCTATAGTTGATGAAAAGACTAATGATATAGTTTTTTTAAAAAAAGAGGTGTTTCCTAAAAAAACAACTCCAAAGGGATTACTAAAACATTTAAAAAATTCATTTAAAGATAATTCTGAATTAGATAATGTTTTTTCATCTGTAAAAATTATACATTACAATAATTTATCTACAGTAGTGCCTGAAGTTTTATTTGATAAAAGTAATGCATTAAGTTATTTAAAATTTAACTCTAAAATTCTTCAAAATGATTATGTTGCTAGTGATTCAATATTTAATAATGAATGCGTAAATGTATACATTCCATATGTTAATATAAATAACTTCATATTTAAAAAATTTAATTCATTTATATATAATCACTATTCCTCCATTGTTCTAGAACAAATTAAGTTAAATGAAAAAAATTCTACTATTCCTTCTTTGTATCTTAATATAGGTTTAAATCATATTGATTTAATCTATTTTAAAGAAAATAAGCTAATCTTATATAATACATTTGAGTTTGTTTCTAAAGAAGATATAATCTATTATGTATTGTTTGTTGTTGATCAATTAAAACTTAATCCTGAGGAAACTCCTATAGTTATTTCTGGAAATATAAATGATAATGACGAAAATTATGAAATTATATATAAGTATATAAGGAATGTTTCTATTTTCCATTCTAAAATTGAGAATAAAAGCAAGCACTATAAAGACCTAAAATCTGATATAATACTAATTAATAGTTTTTAAATGCGAATTATTTCTGGGAAATATAAGGGGCAGAGAATCGTATTTCCTAAAAATTTAACTGTAAGACCAACAACTGACATGGCTAAAGAGGGTATTTTTAATATTCTTTCAAATAAATTTAACTTTAAAAAGATATCTGTCATTGATTTGTTTTCAGGGTCAGGTAATATAAGTTATGAGTTTTATTCAAGAGGAGTTAAGTCTATACATGCTATTGACAATAATATTAAATGTATAAAGTTTATAAATTTTAAGAAAAAGGATTTAAACATGAATATTTATACTATACAAAGTGATGTGTTTAAATACTTAAGAGGGAAGGTTAATGCTGATATAATTTTTGCTGATCCCCCTTACAATATGGATAAAGAAAAAATAGAATTAATGATTCAATTAATTTTTGATAATAAAACACTCACAAATAATGGGGTGTTTATATTAGAACATTTTAAAAAAAGAGAGTTTTCTAATCATACTAAATTTATGGAAAAAAGAATCTATGGAGATAGTTGTTTTAGTTTTTTTAAGCAATAAAAAAGCGAGTATCATGAATACTCGCTTTTCTTAAATAAGTAGGTCTATAAGCCGAATTCTGTACTTTTTCAAGCCCTTGTCATTTATCTTGATAAATTGTCACCAATTTATTCTAGCTGCCTACCCTCCAACATCGAGCGTGCAACTCTTAAAGTTGGTTTACATGGCATTGCACCTCATAGAGTTTACCTGATTTCACTACAGCATTACCTGTACATACTTTCTGTTGCACTTTTCCTGATTTCACAATCGGTGGCAATTAACCACTATGATGCACTTTGGTGTTCGGACTTTCCTCTATATAATATAGCGACAAGGCAACCTACTTACAGCGCAAAAATACTGATTTTGTTTAAAAAACAATATTTTAATAATTATTATACATAATTGTATAATTAGATTACAATATTTTGTAAATTTAAATTCATGGGAGATTATCAGATTTCTGCAAGAAAATATAGGCCAAAATCGTTTGATGAAGTTATTGGTCAAGAAGTTATCACATCAACATTAGAAAATGCCGTAAAAACAAAACAATTAGCTCAAGCTTTATTGTTTACAGGACCAAGGGGGGTTGGAAAAACTAGTTGCGCTAGAATCCTTGCTAAAATGATTAATGAGGGTGTGAAAAATAATGATTCAGATTTTTCTTTCAATATTTTTGAGTTAGATGCTGCATCAAACAATGGTGTTGAGGGAATTAGAAATCTAACCGACCAAATTAGAATACCTCCACAAACTGGGAATTATAAGGTATATATTATTGATGAGGTTCATATGCTTTCATCAAGTGCATTTAATGCATTTCTTAAAACTTTAGAAGAACCTCCTAAACATTGTGTTTTTATTCTAGCAACCACTGAGAAACATAAAATTATCCCAACAATTCTTTCTAGATGTCAAATCTATGATTTTAATAGAATAAGTGTTGATGATATAAGATCATATCTTGTTGAAATAAGTAATAGAGAAAAAATTAAATATGAAGAGAGTGCTATAAACATTATAGCAAAGAAAGCTGATGGATCTATGAGAGATGCTCTTCAAATATATGATAAAATATTAAGTTCAAAAGATAATGAAATTTCACTTTCTACTGTGATGGAAGGTCTTAATATTGTTGATAATCAAGTTTATTTTGAACT
>MDTE01158705.1_pt1 | contig 10358 bp, 9 predicted proteins | sample 811231 | NCBI WGS metagenome assembly MDTE01 (sample SAMN05326651, study PRJNA326480) | marine metagenome | isolation source: seawater | place: Indian Ocean: Red Sea | collected 2010 | reverse complement strand
TACGCCCAGTAAATCCGAACAACGCTCGGGGCCTCCGTATTACCGCGGCTGCTGGCACGGAGTTAGCCGCCCCTTCCTTTGCTGCTAATTTCAATCCCGGTTACCCGGGCCTTACTCACAGCTGACAGGGGTTTACGACCCGAAGGCCTTCATCCCCCACGCGGCGTCGCTGGTTCAGGCTTTCGCCCATTGACCAAGATTCTCGACTGCTGCCACCCGTAGGTGTCTGGACCGTGTCTCAGTTCCAGTGTGGCTGACCATCCTCTCAGACCAGCTATCCGTCGGTGCCTTGGTGAGCCGTTACCTCACCAACAAGCTGATGGACCGCAAGCTCATCCGGAAGCGTGTGTCCCTTGCGGGCCACCTTTAGAGTTACCTCCACATCGGTTATTATCCCGAGTTTCCTCGGGTTATCTCCGTCTTCCGGGCAGATTCTTACGTGTTACTCACCCGTTCGCCGCTCGATTTGACATCAGTTACCATCAGTCGCATCTAGCCCGACTTGCATGTCTTATCCACGCCGCCAGCGTTCGTTCTGAGCCAGAATCAAACTCTCCGTAATAAATACGTTGGTTCGATCAAAACTGGCGTACTACCATTTTTGATGCTTTCAAGTTAAACCCGAGCCACGCCCCACCAACTGGAGTATGGCTCAGAGGCTCTTGCACAATCGCACCATTCAACTTTCAAAGAACTCCGGCGGACCCAATCGCCACATATCCCTATAAAGAGACAAAGAAACCGGTCACCGATTCACTCTCGTTTCTAAAATCGGCTCCCAGATTCAAGGACCAATCGAGCTCTCGCTCAACCAGCCGGGCCTGCCATTTTGGGCCGACAAGCCCTGTTCGCAAAAAGCTGGGGGTTTTCTACAGAGATTCCCAAATCTCCGCAAGCAGTTTTTTTATTTTTTTTGCCGATGCCCCAATCTTGTCCGCCGCACGATTTTTGGAACCCATTCGTGGAAATTCAAAAATTGATGTTTTTTGCAATAATTCAGTCAATACAGCGCAATTTGTCAATATTGACACATCATTCCGTCGTATCCCCAAGGGGGTAAGCACCACAGATTTTTTTTTCACTGAAGCCGCCTGCAAACACTGCATTGCCGCCCGAGTCTGGCTTAGGACACCTAAACGGTTGGGCGCCACTAATATTACACTGGGATCGAAAGTATGTCCCAAATTCAACAGATCATACTTTTCACCAAGTGGCGTTAAAAGCCCACCAGCACCCTCCACCAGCAACACGTCACACTTTCCTCTCACCCGGCGCAACCAGCCTATGACCTCGCTCCGCCGCACGTTAACTCCTTCCTCGCGCGCAGCTATCAGTGGTGCGACCGGCATTTTGAAGTGGAAAGGGTTTACGTCATCCAGCGTTATCCCATCACCGGAAATTGACTGTAGAAGAAGCGCATCGTCACGACCTCCGGAAGCAAACGGCTTCACCGCCAAAGCATTAATCCCCTGCCCTCGCAGGTGACTCAACAGGAGTGCAGTCAAAACCGTCTTGCCAACCCCTGTGTCCGTGCCTGTCACGAACACCACCTTTGCTGCGCCGCGACGGTTCACCCGCCCGACTTCCAGTACATGTGCAGCACCTTAACATTGCGATCGTCCTGCCGAAAAACAACGGCCACAAGTTCCTTCGTTTGCCCCTCGCCTGTTGTGGCCTTCACAGTGATTTCAAAAAACCAACTCTGCACATCAAAAATCTGCCCCAGATAAGAGGAGGTCCGCCCTATGTCTGTGGTTGGATACCCAAGGCTAAGCAACTCACTCACCTGCTGAATGGGCCGGTCATCACTCATGTCCTCCGGCGCGTCAATGTGTGTCGATCCACCGCGATGCTCCATTACGCGATCAACACACAACTCCATGTTCGGGTCCACCAGCATCAACACCTCGCGGGATGCCGTGTTGATGTTAATCTTGCCGCGCGAGATGGGTGTGAACAGGTCTGGGATCAGGAACCGCGGCCGCATTCCTTCCTCCAAGTCATCCGGAATATCTCCCGACACCAGCCACTCTCGCGTCTCGTGAATCCCGTTAACCATCTTCAACTCAGACAAGTCGTCCACAAAGTCATTCTTCGGCCGATACCCGTACTGACGCGTGTATTCATCTCCGTCAAAACCATTGGGCGGTGTGCGATCATCATTGCTGTCGATCCAGTCCTTCAAGCTGTCCCGGATGACGCCATGTTCGGTGTTGGGAACGTTCAGATAATCTGGTCCCATCGCCACTTCAATTAGGCTTCGCCCCTCTTGCAGCGGCCGATTGGGGTAGGGATACGTGTAACCAGTGCCATCGTCCCTTGGCCTGTTATGAGGAATGGCCCAGTTGATGTTGATCTTCCGCTCCAAGTCGACAATTCGCACCTCCACACTCGCCCGTTCGAGGTACTTCTGCCAACCCTCATCGCCATCAAACCTCTGCAGCAAGCCCAGCAGCGAGCCCTCCGCCACACCACGTTCATTGATGTCGATTGCGTCGAGAAATGTCTCCGAGCCATCGCCACTGGTTTCCGCATATCCACCCGGACCACCCGCCCAGCGTTGGAGCAGGGTGGTGTACGGTTCTCGCTGGTTGGCAAATTGCTGACCCAACAGGTAACGCGATAATTCCATGCCCGACCGGCAAAGCCACTCCAGTCGCACCTCGTTGGCCAAGTTGCGCGCGAGAATCTGCTCGACCCGCATGTTGGAGGCGAAGTTGCCTGCCAGCACCACCATCGCCATCACGACCAGTAGCACCATGATGAGTGCCACCCCGCGCCGCCGTTGGCTCCAAGGCTTCGTGCGCTTCAAATTGAATCGACGCAATCGCATTACTTGCGTCCCCCAGCACCACCGCCCGGAGCACCCTTGCCGCCACCAAAGCCACCCCCGGGAGTTCCCCGACCACCACCACCCGACCCAGGTCGGCCGCCTCCACCTGGACGAGATCCACCTTTGCCTCCGCCGAATGTCGCCCGAATTTTCGCCAACTCAGGCCCATCCAGTACACCGTTTTTATTGGCGTCGAACCTTGCCGCAATGCCCCGTCGGCGAGGATCACTTATATCCGCTATTCGAATTACCCGCCCGCCGCTCGAACTGCCGCCGCGCGCGGACCCCACCGCCGGGGACAAATATTGATCATTCACAATTTCATCTGAACGCAGAGCCACATCGCGCACGCCCAAGGCTTCTCCTAGCGCCTCCCCCTCTTCTCCGTGATTTTTTAACGCCAAATGCACACGCACCATCTTAGGCAATTGATCCTCGCCTCCATCCCATACCTCCCAGAAACGCCCCTCTTCCTCATTCCAAAAGTGCAACTCAAACACGTCAACGTTTCGCGCCAAAATCTGTTCAAACACCTCGCCATCATCGTTCATGGAGCCCTCGTCTTCCGCCAGCAACGGCCATTGCTTCAGAACCAGATGCTGCGTGTCCAACACCCCATCCGGCACGACCTCAAACATTAGCCGCCGCACGGGATAGTTCGGAAAATGCGAGCTTCCCATAAAGGTTTTCGGCAAACGCGCCACAAAGCTGATCGACTGGATGTACTCATTGCCAAGTGTGTTGGAACCCCACACGAACGCGTAACTGTTCGTGACAACCAAGCTCGTTGCGGGATCTGTTTTACCCAATTCCCCCTCATGATACATCAACGCGCAGCTCAATGCCTCCGCCACCGTCCTTAGTGCCACTCTTTCCCGTTGGGTCTGGGCGGCCTGTGTCTGCGCCGTGCGCGTACCCGAGAGGATGGATTCCAAAGTGAAATATATCGCCGTAACCACCGTGAAAAGGATGGTAATTGCCACAAGTGCCTCCACCAGTGTGAAGGCCTTTCGCTTTTGTTGCCTGCGATTCGTTTTAATCATGGAGGTCCTTGCAGCCCATCAGGCCGATACATTAAAATACTCATCGTCGACTTGATCTCGCGTCGCGCCAATTCCTCAGTCAACCAAAAGTCCGCGCGGTACAGCCCGTTGGTTCCCGAGAGATTAGTGGCCACCAGCGACACCTGCCGCTCCCAACCGCTGCGCGCAAACAACGAACTCCTGCCCGGACCCCCGTTGTATTCGAATGTCTCATCCTCCGGTTGCTCACGCATGTCCTCGGTGATGTTCGTGCTTCGCATGGTCTGTCCTGCCAACACGCCAAGATCCGGCCGCTTGTGCTGAAGCCAATTCGCCGTAGCGATGTTCAACGACACCAGTTCAAGGATAGCAAACACCGCCGTAAAAAACACCGCGACCGCGATCACCACCTCCAGCAGGGTGAACGAAGCTGTTCGCGCTGTCCGTTGATTAATCATTCCATTGCCGACACGAAAACCAATCCCGTCGATTGCTCCAGTACCATAACCCACGACTCAACATCACCGGAGCCTACTTCAAGCTGCAGACCGTCACAAGTGCCATCGGGCCGGAAAGAAACCGTGAACACGCCTATCGGGTCAATTGGTACCAGTTCAGGCAAAAACTCTGTTGTCACCGGCGCGGCTTTAGACTTGCCTTGTGTCGCCGCTCCCTCTGATGGCGCCTGGCCAACACTGGGTTGCAGCGCCATGAGTTCCACGTAACGCTCCTGTCCTTCCAGCTTGAACTGCACATTCCGAATCCGGCGGTTCACAATCGCGTCCGTACGCGCCTGCTTACACACCTCCTCGATCATTGCGATCGCCTTCAACGCCGGAGGCTTGCTCTTGGTCTTGAATGCCACCGCCACTGACACCGCTGTTACCACCGCAAGAATGCCCACCACCACCATGATCTCCAATAGTGTGAACCCCGCCGTGCGGTGTGTTATTAAACCCGACCTCATCTTAAACCCCTCCAATCGTCGACGTAATGCTGAACATGGCCGACAACACCGCAAACAAAAGGAAACCCACGAAAAAAGCGATTAGCACGATCAACAACGGCTCAATCAAAGTCGTCACCACCCGTAGATTTACCATCAGATCGCTCTCGTAGGTTTCCGCCACATTTTGCAGTGCTCCCGGCACGTCGCCGGTCTGCTCGCCAATATGGATCATGTCCACCATCAATTGCGGAAACACTTTGCTGCGCGCCAGAGGTTGGGCAATTGTCTTACCGTCAGTTACCCCCTCGCGCGTTTTAGCGATCGCATCTCGAATCACCGAGTTGGGCACCACCTGCTCCGTGATGCGCAGCGCCGTCAACACCGGCACGCCATTCTGCAACAGCGCCCCCAGTGTGCTGGCGAATTGCCCGAACAAGTTTGGCCGTGCAATCCTCCCGATGAGCGGCGCGTTCAAGACCCAGGCATCAAATGCAATCCGGCCAGCAGGACTTTTCAGGTAGCGCCGTACCAACACCACAACCGACACCGCCAAGAACCCCAGAGCCAGCATCACCCATCCATTTGACAGTGTTTTACTAAGGGTCATCAGCATCTCAGTGGTCATGGGCAATTCTACGCGTCCATTATTGCCCACCATACCGGAGAAAATCTGCTCAAACCGCGGCATCATGAAGAACATGAAAAAGAATATCATAGCAATGCCGACAACCATCACAAAAGCCGGGTATACCAGCGCAGTCGTCAGCTTGTGTTTCAACTCAGCAAACCGCTCATAATGGCTTGCCAAACGCCGCAGCACCTCCACCAGCGAGCCGCTCTGCTCACCCGCGCGAACAAGGTTGATGTACATGTCGGTGAACACATGTGGGTGCATGCCCATCGCCGCCGAGAGGTTTTTGCCTTCCATCACTTCCTGACGAAGCCCGGAGATCAATTCCGGCGGAATTCCGCGAATGTCGATGTTCGACATACTCCCCAGTGCCGTTGTGACGGTCATGCCCGAGTTCAAGAGATTGGCCAGCTGGCGTGAAAAATCTGCCAAATCCTGCATCTTGGGTGGCTTTGCCTTACCCCGGCGTGCTCGTGGCTCCGCTTTTCTCGCCGGTTTTCCATTGGTCGCCTTGGCCGCCTTCCTTGAGTCCTTTCGCCCGCCGCGGCCCTCCGAGGCTTGCCGGAGAGAAACCGGAAACAATCCCAGTCGGTCGATCTGGCTTAAGGCCGCCGCCTTATCCGCCGAATCCAGCGAACCTTCCACAAGCTCCCCCGAGGGGCGCCGAGCCTTGTATGTAAATTGTGGCATTCTACTCCAACGCAGCGTTCAGCCGTCCGCGCGCGTATCCCCGCGCCTCGCGCTCCACCGTCGCGTAGCCGATCTCCCCTAAAGACGCCTTAACTAGCGCCCACGTTTCGCCCTCCAGCCGAGCCAATTCATCCGCCCCAACCTCCACACGTGCGCGTGGGCCGCTCTCGTGATGTCGCACGCGCACCTCACGGAAACCCATTCCCCGCAGCAAGCCTTCCGCCTGTTCAATCATCACCAGCTTGGCGCGTGTCACTTCCTCACCATAGGGCACACGCGAACTCAGACATGGCATCTGCGGTTTGTCCGCAGTTGGCAACCCAAGTAATCGCGAGGCTTCCCGCACTTCAGCCTTGGTCAGACCCGCATCGGTCAACGGCGCGCATACGGCAAACTGCCGCGCCGCCTCGGCTCCCGGTCGATAATCACCAAGGTCACTGATGTTCTCCCCATAAGCAATCACCGCCAGTCCCCGCGCGCGCGCAAGCGGTTCCAAGTGTTTAAACAATTCCTGTTTGCAGAAAAAACAACGGTTCGCCGGATTAGTCGTATAATCCGAATTCTCAAACTCCCTGGTCGCGATCAACTCCAGGGGAAAGTCATAACGCTCCGCCAACTCCCGTGCCTCGGCCAATTCCGCACGAGGCAAACTCGCCGAATCCGCGATTGCCGCCAGCATGCGATCCCCGAGTTCCTGTCGAGCTACAACTGCCAGCAATACCGAGTCCACCCCGCCAGAGTATGCTACCAGACAGGATTCATACCCGCGCAACACCGATCGCAATGATTCCAACTTCTCCAAAATGGGAATGCACCCTGCCATCGACCGAACTAAAAGTCGAGTCAGCCTCCAGCAGTCAGTCTAAAAATGCTACCCCTCCAGTCGATCCCAAATTACCCACACCCCCTGCCGCACAGGTGTTCAGCCATGCACTAATCCTCATTTATCAAGCGGCATATCGCAGATTCTTAGCAGAGTTTCGTGCACCATCAGGTCGTGCTCGTAAGTCCATGCCAGTTTCTTTTCGCCGCGGATTACCTTGGCCAAGTCCTCAAACTCCTTCACGTAACTGCGGCCACTATCCAACTGGATGGTATGCGTCCCCTTTTTGTATTTGCCACGGTCTTGGTCGATCGTGAGCACAAAACGGCCGCTCTCCATTGGGCGAATCTCCATCCCCCCGTGTCGACCGGCTATATTAAACCTACGGCGTGGCCCGCCGAACGGGTCGTTGTGATTGCATCTGAGGCACACCGTGCCCGTGGGGTATTCCAGCACTGCCAGCTGGTTGTCGGCAAAAGTATCGCCTTTTGCCGACTGGGTTCGCCGAGTGATTCCGTGCACCTTTTGTGGTTTACCCATTATGAACATCGCCGAGTCGAGAATGTGGCATGCCAACTCGAAAAAACCACCGCCATGAAATTCCGCCAAATCACGTCGCATGCCCGCTCCCCCGAGTTTTCCCATCATCGCATCGATCTCCATGATGTCGCCGAACCACCCCTCGCGTGCCGCCTTAAACATAAACTGAAACGCCGAGTTGTAACGCAGCATATAGCCCATCTGGATCGCCAACCGTTGCTTGCGTGCCGCGCCCACCAGTTTCTTGAACGCCGGAAGTGACGGCCCCGCCGGCTTGTCCAAATGGATGTGTCGACCCGTTGCCACCACACGTGCGGCTGTGGGCACCAGGTCCCGCACATGTGTCTCCACCGCCACGGCACGCAGGTCCTTGGTTTCTAGAAGCTGCTCCTCGCTGATGAACTTCACACCTTGAACCGAGCGACGACGACCTGCGTCCGACTCCACCACACCGACCAAATCATAGGTTTCCGGCAAGGCCCGGATGGCACCCAACTTGCCTCGCGCATGGGCATGAGCTAGCCCGATCTGTCCTATCTTGATTGGCGGCGCCTTGGCCCCACGTGCCACGAATGGAACCGCAGCTGCGGCCCCCGCGCTCTTGATAAATGTCCGTCGTTTCATGTCTTGTTATCGGATGAGAATGAGTCCGAATTTTAGGTGACGAAATTCTCAATGTCCAATCCCCAAAAACCCAAGGAATTCCGATCAACAGAAGCTTTTGCGACTTGGCTATTCCTTAGAACTGGAGTTTTGGTCACCGGAAACACCCCGGCTTTCCACTTCTCGCACCCAAAACTCCACTCCGCCCAACATCCCCACTTTCTCTCGCACCCCGACCTGCAACAGCCCAGCGGCAGGCCAGGCAATGGTCAAGTTACCCTCTGGCGCGTTGATATAATCCACCAACCGCCCGACAATCACCGGGTTCGGAGGTTGTTTCCATTTTAGGTAAACGGCGTTCATATCGCCGGAGGCCTTTGCCGCGTGGCCATCCATATTCTGCACCGCTGCCAATGGCACCCAGATAGCCACGTCGAACGGGGTTTGGGTTTCCTCTAAAATCCCAACCACCACCACTTCGGTCTCGTGCGCGTCTTCGCCATCCCGTGCTGCCAGCCCGTGTTGGGGCTTGAATCGATCCTCCAGTTTAAATCCCAACTCCCGAGCGACGCGACCACCAAGCACGGCCTCCATGCGATCCGCGACGAACAAACGCCCCTCCGCCAGCGCATGTTTTTTACCCGGTGCCCATTCGGCCACTTCAAACAGCTCGCGCATGGTACCCACCAGCCGAAAGCGCCGGTAGCTGTCCGCCATTGCAATTGGCACAGCGTGAGCCACCGCTGGGTGATTCGACACCATCTGGAAATCACTTGATCCAACTAATCCGGGGGAACTGCCGAGAAACAGAAAATTTTGAACAACCAAATCGATCTTCGAACTGCGTGGCCCCAGCACCGCATCAAAACCACCCGTCAACCCTAAGGCCCGCCCTTCGAGCGCTTGCATTCGTTTCAACAGCCGATTGCCCTCACCAAGCAAGCCAAGCTTGCCCGGCGGATGTGCGGGAGGCGCAGTTTTTTCCGGCTCCTCCGCTTTCTGGCAGCCAGCCACCATAAGCACAGGAAGGAAAAATAACTGGGCGAATTTCATTATGAACCGACCAGTATCTGGTTTAAAAACTAGCCAAGCTCGAATGCCAGCCTTTGTTCACCGAACAACGCCCACTACAGGCTCCACCCTTTACGGTATTTGTGGTGAATGAACTCATCCGCTTCCGGGCAGTTGGTGGCCTTGAGATTTGCCGCATCCCACTTGAGTAACTTATTGCCAACACGGTGGGAAACGATACCCAGCAGCGCGCTTTCCGTCAGCGGACCGGCATAGCCGAAATGGCAGGTCGGCTGACCGCCTTCCTTGCAAGCCTTAATCCACTCCGCATGGTGACCAATGGATTTAGGAATGTACGGCTTGGGCGGCTTGAAATCCTTGAACTTCGCCTCAGGCATCAGCACATAACTACCGTAGTTGGAGTACAACTGTCCTTTCTCGCCCATGAACAAAACGCCACTGCCCCATTTCTTCTTCTGCTCAGCGGTGAGCAGGTCCGGCTTGTCGCCGCCTTGATACCAGTGCAACACCACCGGCGGCTGCTTGCCGCGCGCGGGGTACTCATATTTTACACGCATCCGCAGCGTGGTGCGCTCTGGACGCGCCTTCCCTGTGTGACAGTGGACGGTGTCGGGATATTTTAAATCGAGAGCCCAGAAAGCCAGATCACTGTAGTGACACCAGAAATCCGCCAATGTCCCGCCGCCGAACACCCAGAAATGGCGCCAATGAAACGGTGCGTATTCCTTGCGGAAAGCCCGATACGGCAGCGGTCCCAACCACAGGTCGTAGTCCAAATTCTCCGGCGGAACACCCGGTTTGGACAACTCAATGTTCCCGTAAGTCGCCCCGGCCCAAACGTGCACCTCCTTCACCGGGCCAATGGCTCCAGTCTGTACCAGCTCCACCACGCGACGGTAATTTTCGCCCGCGTGAATCTGTGTGCCCATCTGCGTCACGCGTTTGTGTTTGGCGGCCGTCTCAGCCATTGCGCGCGCTTCGCTCACTTTGTGTGTCAGTGGCTTTTCACAATAAAGATGGTTCCCCGCCTTCATCGCATTCACGCCGATGACCGCATGCGTGTGGTCCGGCGTGCTGCAAACCACAGCATCGAGATCCTTTCGCTCCAACATCTTACGCCAGTCAACATATGTGTCCGCCTTGGGATTTGCCTTTTTCGCCGCACCCAACCGCACCCGATCCACGTCGCACAACGCCACAATGTTCTCACCGGAGACTCCCCGCAGATTCCCGCC
>MDTE01128774.1_pt1 | contig 10358 bp, 9 predicted proteins | sample 811231 | NCBI WGS metagenome assembly MDTE01 (sample SAMN05326651, study PRJNA326480) | marine metagenome | isolation source: seawater | place: Indian Ocean: Red Sea | collected 2010 | reverse complement strand
TAAATTGTATTTTTTTGAGAATACAAATCTTAGCTGATGAGAAATTTCCTTTTGCAATACATTAAAACCATGATTATTTGCTAGAGCGGTTAATGAAAACTCCGTATAGTTATCAAGGTGTAAAGGAAAGACGTGATCCATAAAAAGAAAACTTGTATCTGCATTAGGAACAGTAATTCCTAAGATTGAATCTTCTTTCATATTTTTATTACATAGATTAAATAAATTATTTGGATCAAAATGATGTTCTAGAGAGTGATTTGAAATAATTAAATCTGATTTTGAAATTATTTGTGAAATTCTATCCTTATCATCCTGACTTTCTAAGTTACAATTAATTACATTGATACCTCTCAATTTTGCTCTTTCAGCAGTGATTGGACAAGGCTCTAATAGATAACATTCGAAACCATTATCGATATATGGCTGCAAGAAAGATCCATCTCCTCCTCCAAGATCAAAAATAATAGAATCTTTCTTTAGATAAGGGCGGTATAAAAAAAAAGATTTAAATAAATCATATTGTCCATGAATAAAACAATGATTCCAATTATTTATAAATGATTTATTTTTTATGCCAATAGCTGATTGAATTTTATCTAATGTGGAAAGCCACATTTTAAGTGGAGAGTTTTTATTAAATATCATATCGCTTTTCCCATAAGCATCTTTCCATGATGGTAAAAAAGATGTTGAAAAGGACTTTAAATTTGATAGGTATGATTTTTTATTTATTTTATTTTCACTTTTGCACCAATGATTGAGGTAATAATCATTAAAGAATTTATTATTTGGTACCTTTGAAAAAAAATAGTGATTAACTTTTGGGATATATGAGTATACTAAGTTGCCATTTGAAACCAATGGGAAAACATCTTCTTCTCCTAGGTTCTTAAAAGGATTTGCCCTAGGTTCACATTCAAACTCTCTTTCACCAATAAAATTATCTACAAGATTTCTACTTGATTCAGAAGATTTAATGGAAAGCATTAAAATTTTTTTCAATTAATAAAAATTTACTATGTACTCAACTAATTTTTTACTATTTAGTAATTTAATTTAGTAGAAGAAAATTTTTAAATATTAAAATTCTCCAAATAATTTCTTTTTAAGTCCTTGAGTTTGTGCTTAAACTTTGAAAAAATTCTAAATATTTTTTTATAAGTTCTTATTTAAAGAATTAATTAATCTAAGTTCATACTAAATTAATTGAATTTCAGCATAAAAGGTGATCTCCTAAACCCAAATCTAAGCCAATATCTTTCTGAACCAGTTTTACCCTCTCCTCTTCTATGAAAACCACTTGTATCAGCAATTATTATATTCCCAGCTTTTGCTCTTAAATTGATTGATTTTTTATCGTAGAAAAATCTTTTATTTATATTAGCTCTTCTTGATTGATTAGAAATAGCATTAATATTGTAATCTCCTTTCTTAAATTTAAAACTCCAAATCCACTCATCAAATAATCTTTTAAATGTTATTAAATGTGATTTTGGTAGGTATTTCATGGGAAAATTTTCATCATTAATATCTTCTAAGGGAATCCAAGCTTTATAATGAGATGCAAAAGTATCCACATGCCACTGCCTAAAAATATCATGATCTTGCGATACGCCAAATTTGGTTTTTTCAATTGAAATATTCAAACTTTTTATATCTATTTTTAATCCCTCTAAACTTTCAAAAAGCTCAACTATACCAACATTTTTAAAGACATCAAAAAGCTTTGATTGTCTTCCCAATAAATCTTTATTATCACAAATTAATTCATTTGTTTTTCCTCTTTTTATTAATCTGGAATATTTCATTTCTTCATCGCATATCTCTTTAATAATTTTTAATTCAGAATTGCTTAAAAAAGGTTTAATAAGATATCCAGTAGACTCTAATTCTTTTACAGTTGATATCTCTCTTTTTCTAGAGGACGACATTTTTCTGGAAATATTTATTACAAAAGAAGAAACTAAAAGTCTAATTATTTGCAATCCTAAAAAATTAATTAGAAAGCCAGGAACAATTTTTGATGATCCAAAAATAATCCTGATCATGTATTTCCTCCCTCCCAATTTTCCATAATGTTTTTTAACATCTGCTCTTGATTCCAATGAGTTCCAAATAACTTAACAGAAATCTTATAGGCGGCCTTTATAAAGATACCTAAGATCGGCATTTTTTTTAAATTATCAATTAATATGAAATATCTATCAAGATTTTCTGAATCTTTAAGACTTTTTAAAAGCTTTTTTGAATGTAAATTATCAATAATCATCGCCTCTATATTAATTCTAGATAAGTTATTATTTTTTTTCGCTATTACTTCAGTTATACCTGAAGAAAAAATTCCTGGATCAAATATTGCATTAATAGGTCTTCCAAATCTTGAACTTTTAAGTTCTCTAGAATCTAAAATCTCAAATCCAGTTTGTATTAATAAGCTTTTTAAAACTTCTTGCGAAAAATAAAATAAATGATATGGCTTAAATGCAAAATTAATTCCTCTTCTAAAAACCAACCCAAATGGAGAAGGTACCTGGATATGAATATAGCCACCCATTTTCAAAGCTTTATTAGAACTAATTAACGCATCTATTGGATCTAGAAAATGTTCAAGTGTGTGCATACAAGTAATCAAATCTATTGAATTTGGGGCAACTAAATTATGAGACCATGGCTTTTTAATTGTTTTAACATTAAAAAGTTTTGAAGCCCTCTCAGCATTAGCAGATGATAATTCAACTCCAATAAGTTCATTACTTTTATCAAATTGTCCCAACCACCATCCTGTATCACTTCCAATATCCATAATGATTGAGTTTCTTAAAATTCCAATATTTTTCTCAATAAAGGGCATAAATATTAATCTTTTATATTGATTTTTTTTTTCGAGAGCATTTTTCAAATTAGAAGAAGTTTTTAAAGATTTATTTGAATCAAGTGAACTATAAAATTTATTTAAATTATCAATAGAAGGTTGTGGATTATTAAACATTAATCCGCACTTTTTGCATATAGTTACATCAAATTGATAGTCTTTTTTTAGTGGGAATTTAGTATTAATATTTCTGTATATCTCAAATGAATTCTTATCTGCTTTACAGTTAATGCAAAATTTATGCCAATACATTTTAGATAATTTATATAAACATATTTTATGATGTACTCAATTTTACTAAAAAATGATAGAAGCTTCAATTAAATTTTTTTTAATTAAAAAAAAATTCTAAATTTTATTCTTACTGGGTTTAAATCCTTTTAAAATTTTCTTATTGTGATTTTCTTAGTATGTATCGTTATTAATTTGATTGAAAGGGATATAAAGCCATGATTTAAAGTCCTTTCTATTGAGTTATTTTAGGAATTTATAATTAAGTTTATAAAGGGGATTCAAATCTCCAAGGTTATAATTGTTAATAACTTTTTTTAAAAAATAAATTTCTGTATTTTTTTATAAGTTTTTTGATTGGCAAAATATAATAACAATAAAGTACTCCATACTCATTGTAATCACTATACCCAACACCAAAACCATTAATATCCTTTAAGTGTGATTCATCTAAATACGTGCCGAAAATCCTATCAGGGAATGTAAAAATCTTGCCAAGGTTTTTATTAAAATGTTTGGGATTATTTGAATGATGTATCCAATGTAAACTGGGGCTCATAAATATGTAACTAAAAGGTTTGGGAAATATAAGTTTAATAGAGCTATGAGCAACATCTGAAAATAATTTTGACAATAGTTGAATTCCACAAAATATTGTAAAAATAAGCCAAGAGCCTTGCTCTAGGGATTTATTTATAACAATGGTACTTAAAACAGTAAGAGGCAATAAGGGAATTGTCGTAATTAAAATTGTCCACATATTATCTCTTCCTCCACTAAAAATTGTCATTTCAGTAGCAGAATGATGGTGCTCATGTAACTCCCAGAAATACTTATGAACAAACCAATGCCAGAAATATTCAGCAAAATCCGCAAGTAATAGTGAAAACAAGAAAATTACAATAATTGGAATAGAAGAAAAGGGAAATAATTTATCATATAAAGAGTTTAAAGTTGAACCAAAATTCTCATGAATTCTGGAAAAGCCTAAGGTTAGGGTCACAACAAGAAATTTAAATCTATCTCTTTTGAGTATTTGCGGGAAAAACCAATAATATATATCAGCATATTTTGCGCCTTTGGATGCAAATGTCCTAAATATACTAAGATTCTTAATTGAATTGATTGAGATACTTGGAGAACTGGTAAGTTCAAAAACGCTTAAGATTGCAATCATATAAACAGAATTTATTGCCTTAATTAAAAACAAACCAAAAGGTCCATAATTATCAAAATAATTTAAAAATTTTTCCTTAAAATCAAATCCAAGAAAGTTTGCAGAAGGCAGTTCAGCCCTAGTGATCCAAATAATATGGATAAATATGGATAGGATAAGTACAAAATAAGCTAATTTACTCCGTTTAGTATTTGTAATTTTTTTTATAAAAGTTTCACTAGTTATCATTATTGGATAACAAATTTATTTTATTTTAAGTATTTTAAATAAAATTTGTGCAAAAAATTAATTTATAATTAGGATTTTCTAATATAAAGTTTTTCAATAAATTAACTATAAAAATTCTAATTTATCTAGGATAAATTTATAACCTAAAATAATAAAATAACAGTATAAGAATTTAAATGAATTCTGAAAAACATTGGTATGAAGAATTTCAAGAAAAGGACTTTATAACCAAATTGCTACATAATTCTCGTTACAAAAACTTAAAAAAAATTGTAAAAAAAACTTCTAAAGAACTCAATAAATCTATAAATATTATTGATATTGGCTGCGGTCCCTCTAAAGCTTTCCAGGTAATTTCCGAATTAAACATCGAATTTAACTATATAGGGATAGAGATTAGAGAAGATTTCTATCAATTATCATTAGATCGATATGGAAGAAATGATAATTTTTCAATAATTAATGATAATATTGAAAACTGTTTTAATCAGTTTATGAAAGCAGACCTAATTATTGGTCTCGAATCTTTTGAACATATTAAGGAGGGTATAGTTTTCAAGATGTTAGAAGCTATTTCCAGAACATCATTCAAGTATTTATACGTGACAGTACCAAACGAATTAGGAATTGCTTTACTAGTAAAAAATATTGGTTCATATCTAATGGGTTATCAAAGATCAAAGGATTATTCTTTCGCTGAAACTATTTATGCTACTACTTATAAATTAGACAAGATAAAAAGAGTTTATGACGACCATAAATGTTTTGACTGGAGATGGCTGGCACATTCTTTAAGACTAAATGTAGATATAATCGAAAGAACAACTTCTCCATCCAATTTAATCCCCATATTTATTTCACCAAGTATTGGGTTTTTATGTAAAAAAAAAGATAATTAATACTATGAAATTGTTGAAGATTTTAGTAAATTCAACAATAAATTTTTTTGATTACTCTGAATATACTAAAATAAGTGACATAATTACGAATTGATATTTCTAGATACTTCAGATCAAAAATAAACAGACTATGAAATCAATTGACATATTAAACGAATCCTTAAAATCGCATGAAGAATTAATTAAAAGAATAAATAATGATTTAAAAAACCAAATTTTATTACTATCTGAAAAAATTATTTTTATTTTGCGAAATGGAGGTACAATTTTTTGGTGCGGCAATGGAGGAAGTGCTACAGATTCTCTACACTTATCAGCTGAATTATTAGGTCGATTTCAAATAAAAAACAGCCCACCCTTCAAATCAATTTCACTAACTTCTGATATTGCTTTAATAACCTGCATTTCAAATGATTTTTGCTACGAAAATATCTTTGAGAGACAAATTCAGGGGCTAGGTACTACAAAAGATATGCTTATAGCTTTATCAACGTCAGGGAGGAGTAAAAATATTATTAACGCATTGAAAATGGCAAAAAGTAAAGGACTTACTACAGCTTCTTTCTTGGGTAAAAATATTGAGAATACAAAATCATTTGTAGATTACTGCATAAGTATTCCCTCTGATAATGTTGCAAGAATACAAGAAATGCACTTACTCATAGGCCATATCATTTGCCAAATAGTTGAAGATAAGCTCTCTTAAGATGATAAATTTTCCAAATCTAAAAAAATTTCATACCATAGTTTTTGATTTTGATGGTATTTTCACAAATAACATGGTTTACGTTGATCAAGAGGGAATGGAATCAGTTAAATGTGATAGATCTGATAGTTACGGATTGAATTTATTAAAAAATTATTTAAAAAATAATAATTTAGATATAGATTTATTTGTTTTATCAACTGAAAAAAATAATGTTGTTAAATTTAGATGTGAAAAAATAAAAATTAAATGCTTTTCAGGTATAGATAATAAAAAATTATTTTTGGAAAATTATTTACGAAAAAAAGAAGATCAAAATAAATACAATTTTGAAGGTATTATTTATTTGGGTAATGACTTGAATGATCTTGAGGCTATGATGGAATGTGGATTCACAATATGTCCTAATAATGCTCATCCATTAATTAAAGAAATTTCAAATGTAACAATTGAAAGAGATGGAGGGGCTGGATTTATTAGATCTTTTGTTGAAAAAATCCTAAAAATTGAATTTATGGAAATTTCACAAATTATTTCCTTACTAAAACGATGAATACTAAAATAAAATCCCCATTTTTCATAGCCGAGATTGGCATAAACCATAATGGCGATCTTAATAAGGCAAAAGAACTTATAAAGTTAGCTTCTGATGCAGGTTGTGACGCAGTTAAATTTCAAAAAAGAGATATTGACGTGGTTTATTCTAAAGAATTTCTAGACAGTCCTAGACAATCCCCATGGGGAGATACACAAAGAGATCAAAAAGAGGCCTTAGAATTTGGAGCTTTTGAGTACAAAGAGATAGATATCTACTGTAGAGAATTATCCATAAATTGGTTTGTCTCTGCATGGGATTTAAAAAGTCAAGAATTTTTAAAGCAATTCGATACTAAATACAATAAAATAGCCTCCCCAATGCTTAAATATACCGATCTACTAAAAAAAGTTGCTGAAGAAGGTAAACACACCTTCATTTCTACAGGAATGTCAACCTACGATGATATTGATAATGCTGTAAAAATCTTCAAAGAGCAAAATTGTAGTTTTGAACTTATGCATTGCGTTTCAACATATCCTATGAGAGAAAAAGATGCAAATTTGAAAATGATAAGCACTCTTCGCAACAAATACTTATGCAATGTAGGTTATAGTGGCCATGAATCAGGAACAGCAATTTCAATTGCTGCTGCTGCTTTGGGAGCCACTTCTATTGAAAGGCATATTACACTTGACCGATCAATGTATGGAAGTGATCAAGCTGCTTCTATAGATTTCTATAGTTTAAAGTATCTTGTTGGCGCAATAAAAAAAGTTGCGTTAGCTCAAGGAGATGGCAAAAAGAAATTTTTAGAGGAAGAAAAAATAATTGCAACCAAATTAAGAGATCATCTTCCTAAAGCTACTTAGAAGAAAAAATTAACAATAACTACTTCTCCATGCAGGTGGAATCTGACAATCCATTGAAACAAAACTAATGTTAGCAATCCTTCTTTCATTAATTCCATATCCACCTCTGTGAAGTGCCGTAGTGTCTATTAAGAAGATATCACCTTCTTCCCCTTCGGCTTTGAAAATATACTTCTTATAATCTGGAAATTTCATTTTTAATTCTTTGTTTTCTATGTAACCCCCCGATAATTTTTTCTTATGCCATGCTCTAAAACATTTTGAACCTTCTACTTGAGTTTGCTGAATTATTTCAGTAGCCCCATTTTTTTCTGTTACATCTTGAAAATATACAAATATTTTTAACATAACTGGATCTTCAGGATCACAATGCCACAACTGGGAACCAACCCTTTGTTTGTTATGAAATTTACTTAACCAATAATCAGCGTAAATAAGCCTATAGTTTCCTAGAAAATATTGAGAAAGAATTTTATCAATATTTGTTGAATGAATAAACCTTAAAAGAGCTCCATCAACTATAGAAGAACCTTTTGTATATTTTTTTGCCAGATAAAAAGTCTTGTCACTTTTGTATTTACATGAATCATCAAAATTCAATTTATTACATTCTTCTTTCATTTCTTTATACAAATTGCTTTGAGCTATATTTTCACCAAAAACCTGCATCCAAGAAAGCTTTAAATAACCTTTCTCAAAAATTTGCTTAATTTCAGGAGAAGCTTTACTAATGCGCTCTTTTCTTTTTAGATTTCTTAATCTTTCTTTAAGTTTTCTGAAAATTAAATCCTTATTGAATAGTTTCTTAAGAAAACTTCTATCAAATTTAAAGGTTTTTTCAAAAACTCCCATTTAGTTAAAGTGATAGGATAATTTCAGAAATAAATCTAGCATCTTTTTCAGAAACATTATTGTGAGAAGGTAAACATAAAATTCTTTCTGAAATGGATTCGGCAATTGGGCAATTTTGTTTAGAATTCAATATTTCTAATTTATTTAACGCAGGATAAAAATATCTTCTAGGAAAAACCTTGTTTGATTCAAGTTTTTCTAAGGCTTTTGTGCATAAATTTTTATCATCAAAGATAATGGCAAAGTAGGAGCAATTTGAACCTTCTTTTATTTGCTGAAAAGTAATATTTTTTGAGATATTGAGATGATCTCTATATACATAATTTAAATGCTTTCTATGCTTTAAAGTTTTTAAAAAATACTTTATATTACCTAAACCTAAAGCAGCATGTAGCTCAGTCATTTTACCGTTAATACCCTTACTAACTACATTTTTATTTTCATCAAAGCCAAAAAATCGAAGTGATTTAATTTTTTCATTCAGATCTCTCGAGTTAGATACTAAACCACCACCTTCTCCTGTATTAAAGATTTTTGTTGCATGCGTACTAACACATGAGATATCACCAAAATCCAATACAGAATTTCCATTAACTTCACTCCCAAAAGCGTGAGCTGAATCATAAATTATTTTTAAATTATATTTCTTTGCTATTTCATCTAAAACTTCTACTTCACAAGGATTCCCAAAAACATGCACTGGCATTATTGCTTCTACTGTTGAATCAATATTCTTTTCAAGCGAAGTTGGACAAATATTTAGAGTCTTTGGATTTATATCACAAAATTTTATATTACAATTCTGCCATTTTGCTGATCCTGCACTGGCAATCCATGAAAAAGCAGGAATTATTATAGTCCCCTTGATATTTAAGGCTTCAATAGCCAATTGCAGTGCTATTGTCCCACTCGTAACTGCTAAATAATTATTTATGTTTAAGTCTATACAAATTTGTTTCTCTAATTTCTTAAGAATTGGTCCATTATGACTTAGTATCCCAGATTGAAAGACTGACTTGACAATATTATGATATTCTTCAGCTGAACATAAAGATGGTAAGGATGTAAAAATCATTATCTCTGAAATAGAATTTTCATAAAATTTCTTTATTAGTTAATCCTAGCTATTAAATTATTTATTTAAAGTTATTACATACTTTATTTCTAATTACTCTAAATAAATTATGACTAAGAAGTGGCAATTTATTAGAAAAATCATTAAATATCTAATTTTCTAAACTTACACTAATCAAAAAGATGTGATGAAATTATATATCAAAGTATTTATAAAAAAATTTTCTTCATTAATTCGACTTGTTTAAGATTAGCAATATAGTTTTCTTCTCTTTTTTTTGCTGATGAGAGAGTTAAATAAAGTTCATTAAGCATATTAAAATACTGATCATCTATAAAACTTTTTTCAAAAGTTTTGTCTTTATTTTCTACTACAATTTTTGCATAATATCCTTTTTTCGATGTAAATATTCTATTAGCTTTTATTCTTCCATTAGAAAACCAAATTTCCAGCGAACAAGAATAATGATTATCAAATCCCCATGATCCAAAAATTGTATTTTTACAAATAGTTTTAATCATGCATGAACCATATATGTCCACCTCATATCCTTCAATATTAGAAATTGAACTTAATACTTCTGCATTGGAAGTGTCAAAAAGCAAAGTTGCAATTTTTGAGATATAAACACCGGCATCAAAGAAGGAACCTCCGTTCAATGATTTTTGATACCTGATATCTTTAAGATTCTGAAATGGGGGAAAGCCAAATTTTACATCGACTGATCTTATACTTCCTAGTTTATTATTTTTGATTAAATCCTTAATATATTTAAATTGGGAATGAAACTGAAATTGAAAAGTTTCCATTAAAACTAAATTATTTTTATTGGCGATATAAGTTAACTCTTTACACTCCTCTAATGAGCAACATAGAGGCTTCTCTACTAGGCAATGAATTTTGTTAAT
>MDTE01103986.1_pt1 | contig 10360 bp, 12 predicted proteins | sample 811231 | NCBI WGS metagenome assembly MDTE01 (sample SAMN05326651, study PRJNA326480) | marine metagenome | isolation source: seawater | place: Indian Ocean: Red Sea | collected 2010 | reverse complement strand
TCCTAGAAGAAATTAATGAACTTATTGAGGCAGTAGAAAAAAATTCAAATAAAATTCATGAGGCTGCAGATGTTTTTTATCATTTGATAATGTATCTGGAGGCAAATAATATAAAAATTGAAGATGTAATGGAAGAGCTAAATAAAAGAAAAAAATGACTTACGATGATAATAATATTTTTGCTAAAATTCTAAGAGGGGAGATTCCTTGTAAAAAAATTTATGAGGATGATTATGTATTGTCATTTCATGATATTAATCCACAAAAAAAGATTCATGCTCTAGTAATACCAAAAGGAAAATACACTGATTTGGATGATTTCAGTTTGAATGCTTCACCTGATGAAATGGTTGGTTTATTAAAAGGTATAAATATTGTAGCAAAAAAACTTGGAATTTCAGTAGATGCAGGAAAAGGTTACAGAGCTTTAGCCAATATCAGCGATCATGGTGGCCAAGAGGTTCCACATTTACACTTTCATTTATTTGGAGGTGAAATAGTTGGAAAAATGGTAGAGTGAAAGAATTTATAGATAGAAATTATTTAGAAATTAAGTCAATTAAAAATTTAATTGAAACCTCTACTCCTAATGAAGAATGTTCAATAGATATCGTTAATCCAGCAGATTTTCAAATAAACAAATTTTTCTACAAAAATATCGGTAAAAAACATAAATGGACTGATCGACTTATTTGGTCAGAAACAGATTGGATAAAATATTCTACAGATCCAAAAGTAGAAACTTATATTTTGAAAGTTAAAGGCGAACTTGCTGGTTATTTTGAACTAATACTTCATTTAAAGTCTAAAGAAATTGAAATTGCTTATTTTGGATTATTAGAGGAGTATCACAACAAAAAGTTAGGTGGATACCTTTTATCTAAAGCTATAAAAAAATCCTTTGAAAAAGAGGGTTTGAAAAGAGTTTGGGTTCACACTTGTACTTTAGATCATGAAAACGCTTTAAAAAATTATCTTGCAAGGGGTATGAAAATTTATAAAAAAGAAACCACTCAAATTTAGTTATTGGTAGGTAATTTAAATGTGTTTTTTTTCAGTATTTGGTTTTTTTTTAATCTAGAAAGAAATGTGATATTGAGATTTTGATAAATATCTAAAGTTTGCCAACCAATTATATTAAAACTTTTTTTATCAAAAAAAATATTGATTTCATTTTCATTTTTTAAAATTGTGTAATTTACAAATTTATCGTCTATAATCCTTTCTTCAAGATTTTTAATCTGATTAATTAAAAAATTTTTATCAAGAATATAATTTAATGGCGTACTTGTGATTCCATATCTATAGTAACTGCCACTTTTGGTTTTAATTACAATCGATTTTCCATTGGAAACCAAAATTTTATTATTCAATTTATTGTATTTACAAAAAATTTTTTTAGGATATTCGATAATACAATTTCCAGTCTCAATCTTACCATTTATGTTTTGTTCAAAATTGAAACTTAAATTATTAATTTTATTTAAATTATCAATAATGTTCATTTTAACTGACCCTAATGCACTATTATTTAGATTAATTAATAAGATGATAAAAAAAATTTTTTTCATCAAAGAACATCTCTTTTGCCAACATGATTTGCTTTACTAACAATCCCCTCATCTTCCATCATATCAATAATTCTTGCAGCTCTATTGTAACCAATTTGTAATTTTCTTTGTAAAAATGATGTTGAAGCTCTTCTCTCAGATTTGATAATTTCACAAGCGGTCTCATATAACTCATCTTTATCAGTACTTGTTCTAGATCCCTCTCCTATTTCCTTTTCATCTGCAAAATTTAGTATTTCATCTACATAATCTGGTTCTGCTTGTGCTCTTATATAACTATTTATCCTTTCTATTTCAAAGTCAGATACGAAAGGTGCGTGAATTCTTAAAATTTTATTTGCTGATGACATATATAGCATATCACCTTTACCTAAAAGTTGTTCAGCCCCTTGTTCACCTAAAATTGTTCGGCTGTCAATTTTAGATGTGACCTGGAATGAAATTCTAGTTGGAAAATTAGCTTTTATTGTTCCAGTAATTACATCAACACTTGGTCTTTGAGTGGCCATAATAATATGAATTCCCGCAGCTCTTGCCATTTGAGACAATTTTTGAATATAACTTTCTATTTCTTTTCCAGCTACTAGCATTAGGTCAGACATTTCATCAACAACAACCACTATGTATGGCATTGGTAATTTATGCTTGGCATTATAGCCATCAATATTTCTTACTCCTTCTTTTGTCATTAGCCGATACCTGCTTTCCATTTCTTTTACTACCCAACCAAGAACAGAAGCAGCTTTTTTCGCTTCAGTTATCACTGGACAAATTAAATGTGGTATTCCTTCGTATGTTGAAAGTTCTAACATTTTTGGATCTATCAAAATAAATTTACATTTGTCAGGTTTATGTCTAAAAAGAAGTGACAAAATTATTGTGTTAATACAAACTGACTTCCCTGAACCTGTAGTACCTGCAATTAATAAATGTGGCATTGATGCCAGATCACTAATTATAGGTGTTCCAGAAATATTTTTACCTAGAGCAATTGGCAATTTAATTTCTTTCTTTTTAAAATCAGGATTATTTAAAATTTCGCTCAAATAAACATTTTCTCTTGATGCTTTAGGTAGTTCTATTCCAATTGTATTGCTACCAGGAATAACTGAAATTCTAGCTGATTCAGAACTTGTATTTCTAGCAATGTCATCTGACAAGTTAATGATTTTAGACACTTTTATTCCTGGAGCTGGTTCAAATTCATTAAGTGTAACTACCGGTCCGTGACTTATTTTTTTAATTTTTCCATTAACACCAAAATCTAATAATATTTTTTCCAAAAATTCTGGATTATGGCCTATTTCCTTATTCAGATTTTCTTTTTCAGTCTTTGATGGTTTTTTTATCAAATCTAAATTTGGTAGTTTAAATTTTGACTTTTCATCTTCTTTAATTTTTTCTGCTTTTATAAAAGGAAGATCTTCTTGAATTAAATTTTTAATTTCATCTTGAGGAATATATTCATTAATAATTTCACTCTTATCTGTATAATTTTTATTTTTATTAAAGTAATTAATAATTGCTTTTAAAATTTGCCAAAATTTTTTGGGATTAAAATTTATACTTTTTAAAAAAAGAAATGAAATTAGAATTATTAAAAAATATAAGGAAATATTTTTATTAAAATTTACAAGACTTATCAAAAAGGTTTGGCTTAAATATTGACCTACAAATCCTCCATTTCCATTTATAAAAAGTTCAAATGCATTTTGATAAAATATATTAAAGAATAACGATCCAAAAAAAACATAAAGAACAGAAAAGAAAATATTTTCTACAATTAAGAATAAGTCTTTTCTATTAAAAATATTAATTCCTGTTATAAAGAGAGTAATTGATATTAAGTAAGATATAATCCCAACTGATTGGAAAAATAAGTCTGAAACATAACTTCCTTGAAAACCCAATAAATTTTGAATTTCAGTATTTTCAGGAAATATGAAGTTAGGATCATCTGGAGAATAAGAAATTAATGCTATCAAAAGTAAAAGGCCAAAAATACATATACAAATCCCAATAATTTCAATTACTCTGTTGATTAAAAACTGAGTTGTAATTTTAGCTATTTTTTTAATATTCATTTTAGTGAATCAAATTTATCACTTTGTATCATCTAATTTTTATTGTTAAAATTAATTTGTTATGAAAGTTTGCATTATTGGTGATGGACTAATTAGTTTATCTTTGGCAAATGTGCTTATTCAAAAAAGAATACGAGTAGATATTCTTTCTAATAAAAAGAATAATAAATATGAAAAATCAAGAACTTTAGGCATTTCAAAATCTAATGTTGATTATTTTAACAAAAATATAATTAATATAGAAAAAGTTTTATGGCCCATAAAACATATCAAGGTCTTTACAGAAAAAAATATGAAAAAAGAAATATTGAATTTTTATGATAAAAAAAAGCAAATTTTTTCTATTGTTGAAAATTACAAATTACAAAAATTACTTAGTGGAAGATTAAATAATAATAAATTGGTTAATTTTAAAAAAGATTGCTCTTATCAAGAAATAACTAAAAAAAAATATAATTTGATCATAAATTGTAATCCAAATCATGAAGTTACAAAAAAATTTTTTTCAAAAAGATTTGAAAAAAATTATTATAGTTATGCTTATACAGCAATAATAGAACATAAAAAAATTACAAATGAAACTGCTTTTCAAAATTTCACTAATAATGGTCCTATAGCATTTTTACCTATTTCAGAGACAAAGACTTCTGTTGTTTACTCTTTTAAATCTAAAGATAAAAAAAAATCAAATGATATCAAAAACCTTATTAGAAAATATAATCCCATTTATTCAATTAAAAAGATTTATGCATTCAGTTTTTTTGAATTAAGATCATCTAATTTAAGAAAGTATTATGAGTCAAACATTCTAGCTTTTGGAGATTTACTCCATAAAATTCATCCATTAGCAGGCCAGGGATTTAATATGTCTTTAAGGGATATAAGACTCTTGTCTGATTTAATAAATGAAAAAATTACTCTAGGTTTAGAGGTTGATGGTAATATCTGTCATGAGTTTCAAAAAAATTCTCAAGATAAAAATTATATATTTTCGTTTGGAATTGATCTTATATATGAATTGTTCAATCTGGAAAGCAAATTTGACTCAAAATTAATAAGTAAATCAGTTAAATTAGTTGGTAACAACAAAACTTTAAATTCTATTTTTAAAAAATTTGCAAATGATGGCTTTAAAATTTAAAATTATTGAATTGTAGTATTGTTAAATTCATCAAAAGTATAAGTCGATAATATTTCAGCAATTTTATTTTTTCTTAAATCTAAACTTACAGCCTCCAATAAAACTTGTTTCTCTTCCAAACTAAAAGGAGATGCCATTGCTAATGCATTAATTGTTTCATCTAAGCTCTGTTTTTCTAAAGCCTTCCAATTAATGATAAATCCTCTTTTTTCAAATAACAATTTCAAATCTTTAAATATTAATTCTAGATCAGAAAATTTTAAATTCTCTTTTTTTTCGATAAGATCATTTAAATAAGTATCGTAGTTAACTTCACATTTTCTGTAAAGTTTATTGGTATTTACTTCTTGAAGAACTTTAAATCTGACAATGCCTTTTAAATCTATTAAATATCTCCCATCTTCTGTCTCTTTGAAACTTGTTACTTTACCCAAACAACCAATATCATGAATTGGCTGAGCAGTGGTTTTGGAAAATTTATAATTTTTTGGTTGTATCATCCCAATAAATTTATCATTTTTCATACAATCATTTACCATTTCGATATATCTTGGTTCAAAAATATTGAGTGGAACTGTGGTTTGAGGAAAGATAATAAAATTACTTAAAGGAAAAATAGGAATAATTTTTGGTAAATCTTCTTTTTTCATAGGTAAAATATACCACATTTAATATATCTTGAATTAAAAAAAATAGCTCACTATATTACTTTCATAAGCGGGCATAGCTCAGTGGTAGAGCGTCTCGTTGCCAACGAGAAGGTCGAGGGTTCGACCCCCTTTGCCCGCTCCATTAAATTATGAGTGATCTTTTAAAAAAAAAATGTATACCGTGTGAAGGTGGAGTTATTCCTTTTGATATTTCAGAAATACACAAATATCAAAAAGAAATAGATGGTTGGAATGTAACTAAAAATGAAAAGAATATTTTTTTTCTTGAAAAAAACTTCAAATTTAAAAATTTTTTAGAAAGTCAAAAATTTGTGATTAATGTAGGAAAAATTTCAGAGGATGAAGGGCATCATCCAGATATAACTTTTGGTTGGGGATATGCAAAGATAACAGTAACTACACACGCTATAGAGGGTTTATCTGAAAACGATTTTATCTTAGCTGCTAAAATAGATCAAATTACTAATGTCTAAAATGTCTAGTTTTTGAAAAAACTAAAATAGTTTTAGTTTCATTAGCGAATTTTATTATTTCTTTATCTCTAATTGATCCAGCTGGTTGAACTATTGCTTTAACACCTGATTGTACTAATTTTTCGAATCCATCCACAAAAGGGAAAAAAGCGTCAGAAGCCGCTACAGTATTTGGTGAAATTAAAGAAAATTTTTTCATTTTATCAATGGCAATCTCACAACTATCTAATCTGCTAGGTTGACCTGATCCAATTCCAACTGTGGTTTTATTGTTTGCTAAGACGATTGCATTTGATTTTACATACCTACACACATTGAAAGCAAATACTAAATCATCAAATTGTGACTTCGTAGGTTTCTTTTTTGACATAATTTTAAAATCATTTTTAGTAAATTTTTTTTTATCCTCGGTTTGAATTAATATGTTTTGATTTATAGAATTTATCTTAAGATCATTGGAAATTTCAAAATTAGATGCATCAATTAATCTAAGATTTCTTTTCTTTTTCAGAATTTTAATAGCATCGCTATCAAATTTATTTCCAATTATAACTTCAAGAAACAACTTATTAAGTTCTAGTGCATGTTTTTTTTGTATTTTAAAATTACATGAAACTATTCCACCAAAAGCACTTATTGGATCACATGAAAGAGCTGATTTATAACTTTCTAAATTGTCTTTTTTTATTGACACTCCACATGGATTTGCATGTTTAACAATTACGGTTCCAGTATTTTTTGGCAAAGATTTAGAAATTGTTAGGGCCGTGAATAAGTCATTATAGTTGTTATAACTTAATTGTTTCCCATGAAGTTTCTTGATATCTAAAAGATTTTGATTGGAATATATTGCACTTTTTTGATGAGGGTTTTCTCCATAACGTAATTTTTCAATTAAATTTCCAAAAAAAACTTTTTTTTGAGGGAAATCGTTTTTGTAAATTTCGTTAAAGTAATCTGAAATTGAAGCATCATAAGATGCAGTTTCTATAAATGCTATTCGCGACATTTTTTCTCTGAATTTTCGAGAGGTTGCTCCTTTTAATCGAATTATCTCATCAATTAGCTCAGGATATTGTGAACTTGAAGTTATAACTGTAACATGCTTATAATTTTTGGCTGCTGCTCTCACTAAAGCTGGGCCGCCTATATCTATGTTTTCAATTATCTTTTTATGATTAGATTTTTTCATTAATGTTTCCTCAAATGGATAAAAGTTCACAATCACTAAATCTATACCTTTATAATCATGTTTAATTAATTCTTTAGAATGGGATTTATTTCCTCTTTTATATAAAATTCCAGCATGTATTTTTGGATGTAATGTTTTGACTCTACCATCTAAAATCTCTGGAGTATTTGTAAATTCTGATACTTCAGTACACTTAAAATTTAATTTTTTAATTTCTCTGTAGGTCCCACCTGAACTTACAATTTCTACTTTGTTTTTTTTTAGAACTTGAAGCAAAGATTTTATATTTTTTTTGTCTGAAACAGAGATTAAAGCTCTTTTAATTTTACTCATTAAATTTTATTTAATTGCCATTCAATATTTTCATTTTGATTTTTTGTAATTCCAGAAATAAAAATATTTTGATTTTGAATATAAGAATTTTTATTACCGAAATATAATCCATTATCAATGCTTATATCGAAGTTTTTACAAGTAAACTTCCAACCCTCATCATCTAGTTCAATAAATATTGCTTTGTTATCCTGAGTTTTCATAAGTTTTACATTAGGTTCTAAATGAAATCGTAAATCAAATTTAATATTTATAATATTTTTTTTATTTATTATTCGATCTGTTCCGATAAACTTCGACTCATCTGGATAAAATTCAATTTCTCGTTCATGAGTTGCATTAAGTTTTTTTAGATATCCATCATGAGAGGCATTTATTTTCCAATATTTGTCTTCAAATATAATTTTTTTTTTTAAAATCTTTAGTCCGTTATCTAATAAATAATTTTTATTGTATTTCTTATATTGACATGAAGAGGTGTCACTTATGATTAATGTGCTTTGGGTTGCTGTTGATTTTGAAAGTTTAACCAACTTTTTTATTTGTCCTTCGTAAAATCCACAATTACTTATTAGCTTTTTTCCATTTGAATTTATTTCAAATGATAGTGCTCCTGATTGATATTTTGAGGAAAATTTTAATGGCGGAGATGCTCCAGTATCCATAACAATTGAAACCTTTTTATTGGATAAAATAGTATATCCACCAAACTCTAAATTTTCGTTTTTAAATTTATATCCAAATCTCTTAAGGTATTCATCAAAATCTTTATTATTTGATAAAGTATTTCCATTCATTAACACATCAGACTTTATATTTTGCCATAAAAATGCATAACCTTGTCCAAGGTTATAGATTGTTTCATTTACATGGTCAGGAACATTAATTTGAGCTTCTTTAAACCATTCTCTTATCAAAATATAATATTTCAAGTAAAAAATTAATTGTTTAATATTTCGTGATTTTGGAAATCCAAAACCATCAAAAGCTAAATTTGATATTTTTTTTAATACATTTAGACCGTATGCTAAATATTTATTTTCTTTTTTATAACATAATCCCACCAGAATTATTGCAGAGCAACCGATTATCTTATCATCGATCATATTAGAGTTATTGATTTCATTCATTAAATGATTAGTTTGTTTTTTTATTAATTTGTTAAATAAATCAAGGTAATCTTTGTTACATTCTTCAATTGTAAGCTTGTGATTTGAAAGCCATGCTATAATTCTTTTTGATGTTAAATCGAATTCCCAACTTTTTAAATTATATTTGTGATTTTTGCTTATCCAATCTGAAATAATTTTTTGGATTTTTTTTTTGATGATTTTAAATCTAAACTAAAAAACCAATAAAAATTATTCAATTTTTTAAAATTTGTAACATTTATATTTTCATTTTCCCATAGATTTTCGATTGAGATATCCTCTATATTTATTTTTGTTGCTTGATATTTAATTAATGATGAGAGTAAATGAGGACTTGGTTTGTAGATCAGATCTTCAATTTCAAAATCAGATATTTTCTTGTTATAATAATTTGAGTTTAGATATATGTTTCTAAGTTGTGTTGAGATTTGACCTAAATATTCGTTTATGAAATTAAAGGAATTTCTTAAAATCATTTAATTACAAAGATTTCAGTAAATCAATATTTTTTTTAATATTTCCGTTATTACTTTTAAATATTGTAGTCCCTGACACCAAAATATTGGCTCCTGCCTTAATTGCAATTTTTGAATTCTCAAAATTTATTCCACCGTCAATCTCAATATCAAATTCTAAGTTTTGAATTTCTTGAATTTTTTTTAGCTCTCTTATTTTGTCTAAGACTTCTGGCATAAATTTTTGTCCACCAAAACCTGGGTTAACACTCATTATTAATACTAAATCAATTTGATTTAGATAATCTTTAATTACACTTACTTTTGTTTCAGGATTTAAAGATACTCCTGCCTTTTTTTTTAATTCTTTAATTTTACTTATTGAAGCAGATAAATCATCAGTCGCTTCAGGATGGATAGTAATAATATCAGCACCAGCATCCGAGTAGGCTTTAATATATTTATGTACAGGTGAAATCATTAAGTGAACATCAAATTTAACTGAACAATTTTTTTTAAGATTTTTAATCACAGGTGGACCAATAGTTAAATTAGGAACAAAGTGACCATCCATTACGTCAACATGAATAAAATCTGCACCAGCTTTTTCTAGTCTTTTTATTTCTTCACCAAGCTGACTAAAATCAGCAGATAAAATTGACGGTGAAATTTGTATTTTTTTCATTAAAAATCAAATTTATTATTATCAATTTTAAAACTTTATTGAATTATAAAATTGATAAATTTGTCTGGATATCTCACTTTCAAGTGGAAAAGAAAGCATTCCCATTACTGAATAACCCAAAATAAATGGCATTAGATAAAATCTTATCATAAAGAAAAACCAAGCCACATAAAGTGGTACTAGTGGCTTAATAATAAAAGATGGTGTTACTGGTTTAAAAATAGTTAGTAAAGGATTTGTAAATTTTACAAAAGCTCTCATGAAAAAGAATTGAGAGTCTTCTCTTTGAAATATGTTCATCGCAACCCTACCAACCAAGGTCCACATAATGATACCAAGAATATAGTCAATAATATAAACTATTGGATGAAAGTTTGCAGACATTAGTGAATTTATATTTGATAATGAAATGAAGTTAAAGGGGCGAAATTAATCGCCCCTTATAAAAGATTATTTATTTTTGGCTTATTACTTGTGCACCCGCAGGTACTCTAGCGTCATCAACCATTTTTTGAGTTGCAGTATTTGGAGCTGAAGTCATCAAACTTACAACAACCATAGCTACTAAACTCACAGTTGATCCGAAGATACCAAAAGTAAGCTG
>MDTE01074862.1_pt1 | contig 10360 bp, 10 predicted proteins | sample 811231 | NCBI WGS metagenome assembly MDTE01 (sample SAMN05326651, study PRJNA326480) | marine metagenome | isolation source: seawater | place: Indian Ocean: Red Sea | collected 2010 | reverse complement strand
GGATTCGAACCCCTGTTGCCGCCGTGAAAGGGCAGTGTCCTAGGCCTCTAGACGATGGGGACTTAACAGTTTGAAATATTATACAGAGATATTTTATAAAAAGATAATATAAATAAAATTTATTATTTTAATATCAAGTTAAAAAATTTCTATTTTTTTTATGGGTTTTTCGCTCTATCAAGAGCCTTCTTGTGCTAGGATGCAAACTACTATGTCGAATATCGGTAAACCTATTCAAAAATTTTGTATTCTGTGCGGATCTGCTACAGTTTTTAAGATACCAAAAGGTGACAACAAAGAGAGAGCTGTCTGCACAGCTTGTGGACACATCCATTACCAGAATCCGAAAGTGGTATCAGGCTGTATTTTAGAGTGGGAGGATAAAATTCTTTTATGCAAGAGAGCAACCGAGCCAAGGAGTGGATACTGGACTCTTCCTGCTGGTTTTCTTGAAAATAATGAGACTGTAGCTGAGGGAGCACTCAGAGAAACCAGAGAGGAGGCAAATGCTTCTTCAGATGACATAAAGCTTTTTTTTATGTGTGATTTAAGACATATCAGTCAGATTTACATGATGTATCTTGGGAAGCTCTCCAAAGGTGAGTATTCAGCTGGTCCTGAAAGCAAGGAGGTAAAATTATTTTCTGAGTCAGAAATACCATGGAATGATATTGCTTTCTCTGTCATAGAGAAGACACTTAAACTTTATTTTGATGATAAGAAAAAAGGGAATTTTTCCTTACATTTTGATACTATAGACAGAAGATGAAAAAATTTTTATTTATCGCTCTTTTTGCTTTTATTATAGCCCCAGCACATTCACATGATGACAATGAGTCTAGGATTGAATTTTGGAAGAAATATTATAATCCTAAAGTTGAGGTAACTTCAAATAAAGTGCCCTCTGTTGAGATATCACTCATAAAAAATAAACCGTTCTATCAAATTAAAACAACTATTAAGAATTTCAATTTTACACCTGAAAAAAATATGAAGAACAACTTACCTACTGAAGGCTATGGAAAACTATATATTAATGGAGAGTATGTAAGTAGAATCTACAGTGAATACCACTTTGTAAAGATATTACCAGTAGGTGTCAACGAGATAAAAGTTATTCTCAGCACTAACTTGGATCATGATGTTGCCAATAAAGGTGAAGTGATATCAGATACACTTACTTATCAATTTCCTGAGTATACATTCTCAGAAGCAAGAAATAAGTCATATAACCAAATGATTCAATGTGAGTTTTCAGAATCAGGTCAGACATTGCTCAAAAAATTGAAAGCAAAAGGCATGCTCATCACCGAATCATCAGCACATTTAAAGTGTAGGCATGATGCTAGAAATGACATATTAGGGCCTTTTATAGAAAATATGACAAGACTTCAAAGGCATTATCATAAAGTCACACTTGATGCCTTGACTAAAAGAATTGAGGTTTGGAAATCCTTTGAAGCTGAGAAAATCTCCCTTGAGAATGCAAGACTCGAAAATCAAAAAATAGAAGATGAAATAGATAACTTAATGCGACAAAAGCTCGAACAACTCGAATCTGCACAAAAATGAATCTTGAGTCTCTCATCGAAGCGTACACCATAACAGCTATAGTAATGTTTCCAATCTTGCTTTTTATAATCATTCTTCTAGTGAGAGACTTAGGAAAATACTCAAAACTTTCTGATAAAATAAATGATGTTCTAAATAATCTATCAGAAGATTTAAATGATAAGGGTTTTAAGAGAGAAAATAAGGAATCTATTCTTCATCACATCAGTAGATATATCAACAAGAAGTAATTAACTAATTAAGTAATTGAAAACCATATCCGCCGACAAATTTATCATACACCGATTTGATGGACACTGTTTAATTGCTTCTGTGTTATAGCATGGCGAACATTTCATGTTGAGGTTTGCTTCAATTATTTCATTATAACCGCTCCCGAATGGGCCTGTCTCTTTAAATGGAGTTGGGCCATGTAGTGCAATGACTTTTTTACAACTTACCCCTGCTACATGCACAGATCCACTATCATTTGCTATTGCGCATGACCCATTCTTCATTAATTCCACTAAATCTGGAAGAGGTGTCTTACCACACAAATTATGAATTCTAGAGTGATTCAAACTTAATTGATTAATAAACTTCTCTTCACTTGAATTACCTGTTACGACTATATCAAAATCAGTCTTTGAAATAACCTTATCAATTAGCTCTTGCCAATTTTTCAGTGGCCATGCTCTATAACCTCTGTGATTGCTTTTGTGGTATTTACTATTTGTGGGGCACATAACGACATATTTTTGATTGATATGATATGCTTTTTTAATATCAATTGCTGATCCAACTAAGTAAGGATAGGTGTTTTCCATGTTTATGTCCTTAAAAGTAGACTGAAGTATTCTGAGCTGATGATGTACTCTATGTTCATTTCTAATATCTTCAGCAACATATTTGTTTGGCAGCCCAACTTTTATTTTAGATTTTGTGTATTTAGCTAAGCTGATAAATTTTTTCCCAACTTCAAGATTTATAATTGCATCATATGGATTAATGAAAGATTTAATTATTATCTTCAATTTATCGAAGTTAAAAAGTAGAGGCAATTTTGTGAACCTTATCAGGAGTGGATTAATGCGTGCATCATACTGAAAAAGTTTTTCTAAATTAGGTTTAGTAACCCAATCTATTTCCAACTCATCACCATAATGCTCAACGAGCGGCTTTACAACAGCAGTTGAATCAATGGTGTCCCCTAATAGACCACATCTAATAATTAGGACTCTTCTCTTTTTTTTCTTCATCATTTCGTTTAGAATACACTCCAATATTATATACCGCCATGTCTAATTGGATAAAATTTACAAACAATAACCTAGATGCTTTTGGAATAACTACTGACTCTGAAGTCACTGTTTACGAGGGAGATATGTTTAATAATCCAACCAAAACGGAAATTAAGCTAGATCTAAAAGACGTCATTGTTAAGAATCCTTGTGAACCTACAAAAATTATTGCTTTATGGAATAATTATCAATCCCTAGCAAATGAAAAAGGGCTAAGTAAACCTAAAAACCCCCTTTACCTCAATAAAGCAACATCTTGTATTATAGAGCAAGGTGAGAATATTATTCGTCCAAAAAACTATGATGAAAGCATATTCTTCGAGGGTGAGCTTGGTATTGTAATTGGAAAAATATGTAAAGAAGTATCTGTGAGTGAAGCATCTAGTTATATATTTGGTTATACATGTATCAATGATGTGACTGCAATGGATCTTGTAAAAAAAGATCCAACATTTGATCAATGGACAAGATCTAAAAGCTATGACACTTTTGGAATTTTTGGACCATGTATTAGAACTGATATTGATCCAATGTCATTAGAAATTACAACCATGGTAGATGATGAAGTAAAGCAAAACTATAAAACAAGTGATATGTTTTTTGATGTTTTTGAGATTGTCAGCTTCTTATCTCATGATATGACCCTAAACCCTGGTGACATTATTGCTTGTGGAACAAATTCAGGCTTAGGTCCTATGACATCAGGACAAACTGTTACAGTGAGTGTAAGTTCGATTGGTAAAGTTACTAATAAACTTCTTTAAAATCACCGTCTTTTCCAAACATCAGAAGCTCCATCTGGACGAGGATCAGGCATAGCATCAAAAATTATATTATCTCTCCCATTGTATACTAGAAAATGTTTACCCTTTGCTCTACCCAGAAGAGTTACTTGAGTGTCTATGGCAACATTCAAACCCATTTCAGTTATCCCTGATCTTGATAACAATGTAGATACATTCATTTGTGCTACTTTTATTACCATTTCAGAGGTTAGTCTTCCAGTGGTATAGAATATTTTTCCTTCACCTTCGATTTTATTTAACCACATATGTCCCGCAATAGCATCTACGGCATTATGTCTTCCAACATCTTCGACGAAATCTAAAATCTTATTATCATCACATAATGCACATCCATGTACTGCTCCTGACCTTCTATAAATTTCATTTTTATCATGCAAAAGCTTGAGTAGATGATAAATCGTCGACTGTTTAGTTTTTTTTATCTTAATCTTTTTATCTTTTAGATCATCCATTACACCACTGAAGGTTGTGCCTTGTCCACAACCTGATGTAACAACTTTATGTTTTAATTTATTATCAACTTTTGATAGATCTAGCCCATTTGTAGTAACTGCAGCGGTATTAACTGACCAGTCAACATGAACTGACATGAGTTGATCAATATGATTTATGATACCTTGGTTTCTAAGATACCCTATCACCAAAGCTTCCGGATAATGGCCTAGTGTCATTAGAGTAACGATTTCTTTTTTATCAACATAAATTGTTAGCGGTAACTCTCCTGTAATTGGGAATGTTCTTTTTTTATTATATTCATCAAAAACATTAATTTCTGATGCGAGTGGTCTTTTCGAATTTGATATGTCTATTTTAGTTTTATTACTCATATTTACTGAATTATATTACAATACGATGATGAGAAAGTTTATTTTTTTACTCTTATTTATTGTTTCTTCAGAAATTTATGCAGATATTATCAAGGTTACAATTCTGGGAAGCGGGACACCCAGAGTTAGCTTTGAAAGATTTTCTCAGTCGATACTTATTGAGCATAAACAAGATAAGTACCTTTTTGATGCGGGAAGGGGGGCACTTATTAGATTATATCAATCAGATGTTTTGCCAAATGAAATAAAAAACATATTTTTTACACATCTGCATTCCGATCACATAGTTGGTTTTGCAGACATACTCATGACTGGTTGGGTGTACCATAGAGAATCACCTCTTCAAATTTATGGACCAGAGGGAACGAAGAATTTTGTTGATAGCACTGTTAAATCTTATAAAGACGATATTAATGTTAGATCTCAAGCTCCTGAAAGCCTTGATCTGAATGGTCTAGACTCTTCTGTTGAGACAATATACGATGGTTTTACATATCAAAAAAATGGCCTAACTATCAAGGCCTTCGCTGTCAATCATGCCCCTTTTAAACATGCTTTTGGATTTAAAATATATAATGATAAATTCTGTATGGTGATATCTGGCGATACGACATACTCTGAAAATGTGATAGAGCAAGCAAGTGGGTGTGACCTCCTTATCCATGAAATAGCCCACGCTTCTGAACACACCTTAAAAAAATATCCAAAGGCTAGGGGCGTTGTTTCATACCACACCAGTGCGATTGAAGTATCTGAGATTATAAACAAAGCAAAACCAAGACTTACTGTTTTAAATCATGTTTTATCATTAGATGGTACCAGTGATGAACAAATACTAGAATCGATTTTGAAAAACACCAAATATAAAGTACTTGTTGCAAAAGACCTAATGACGATTGATTTGAAAGAAGATATTTATATTTATAGACAAAAAAACTTATGACAAAAATAATTGGCATACTTAATTTGACTCTAGATAGCTTCTCGGATGGAGGCATGTATTATGATTTAAAATCTGCAAAAAAACATATAGCGGAAATGGTTGATCAGGGTGCAGACGTAATTGATGTAGGCGCTGAATCAACAAGATCCGGCTTTACAGACGTGGATGAGGATGCACAGATCGAAACACTACTACCAGTAATTGAGTATATGAGTGAACACTCCGATGTTGAATTAAGCATAGATACTAGATCTAGCAAAGTTGCAGCTAGATTTAAATCAAACAACATTAGTTATATAAACGATGTCTCTTCCGGAACACATGATGAAAATATGTGTGAAGTTGTGTCTTCATTGGGCTGCAAATTTATTATTACTCACATGCCAAGTGAACATAAGGTTGGCTCAATTAAGAAGTTCGATAACATTTTAGACGAGATCAAGCGATATTTTTCAGAGAGAATTGAAGTGTGTATTAAATCAGGGATCTATGAAGAAAATATTATCATAGATCCTGGTGTAGGATTTGGTAAATCAGGTGCAGACAATATGACCCTGCTTACAAACATAAAATATCTTCAAAACATTCATAAACATGTTTGCATTGGGTCAAGTAACAAAAGATTTTCCTCTAAATTATTTGAAGAAGTAAGAACGAAAGATGACATGAAAATTGCAAATCTCGCATGTTTTACAGCATCTAAATTATCTAATGTTTCTTTCCTAAGAGTTCACGATGTTGGATTAACTAATGATGCTGTTAAGATTATTGACAAAGCAAAAAGTCTGATGTAGCTGGGCCATATGTATTTAGCCTGATTTACTGATCAATGAAATTCATCCAACCTGTTGCGATATATTTTTCATGATCCCCACTTATTTGACCTCGATGTGTGTGTGTCCAATCGGTTGGCCAAAATAACGTAAGGCCTTTTTTAGCGGGAGTAGTTATTTGTTGATATAGAAATTCTGTTCCGCCATTTAGAACATCATTTAGATAAGTCATCCAAGCAAGAAGTCTGTTATTATTATAGGCCCTTTCACAATGCCAATCTTTATAGCCTGCACCAGGTTTATAATATTGAATATTCCAATTTTGAGTTAACGTAAATCTGTTCATACGATTCAATTGCGTATATTTATTTTGATACTCTGAAAGAACTGATCCAAGTGCAGAGAGATAAGCTGAAACACTGCTATTTGTTTCATGTGGATTTACTGCTAAATCTATGGAGTCTTTGATGCCAGGATCAACATGAACTCCACTACCATCAGCAATAGTACCCAGCGTTGTATCTATTGAGTTATCATTATAATAATTTATCAAGCCGTCACAAATCTCCACAGATATATAATAACCCCCAATAAAACTCTCCATTGGAAAATTATGTTCCTCTAGCTTTGTCATATCAAATATCCTAATCTCACCTACAAAATTTTCAATAAGGCACTTTCAAGTTTCTCAGTAAATACAGTGTTGTCATGTATCTCTGCAAACTTATTTTGTTCGGTCAACTTTGTTAAAACTTTATTTTTTTTATCATAGTCTGTGCAGAGCTCTATCACCTTTTTTTTATAGCTTAACATATCACTGCAACATAGCTCATGTAATCCGAGTGATTGTAATAAGCTGGTAGTAACCCTCGATGCGAAATGTTCCCCAGTTTTCGTAACAACTGGTACTCCAACCTTTAGAGCATCTGTAGTAGTAGTGTGTCCATTATAAATTCTTGTATCCAGCACTAGGTCTGCTAATTTTAATCTATCCAAATGCTCTTTCCTGTGAACTTTTTCTGCAAATATTATTCTGTCACTCTTAATGTTTCTAGTGCAAGCAAATTTTAAGAGATTTTCTCGAGCGAGTACATTATCATACAACAACCAAATATAAGCATTGGGTATCTCTTTCAAGATTTCAATCCAACATTCAAATGTACTGGCATCTAACTTATATGACTGATTAAAACATGCTAGGACAATTGCATTGTTTGGAAGGGAATACATTTCTCTAGTTTTACTCGTTTTGGATAAGTCAGAAACACCATCATTGACTTGATAGCATCCAGGTAAATGCAAAAATTTCTCTGTGTAGTAAATTTGATGATCATTCGGAGACACAATTTCATCCGTTATAATATAGTCATAAAAACTATAACCTGATGTTCCAGGAAATCCTAAGTAAGATATAATGTTCTTTGCTGGTTTATCTTTAAGAATATTTATCCGATTTGATGATATAACTACGCTTAGATCTATTAAAATATCAAGCTTAAAAGATTTTATTATCTCTGCAGCTGAAGTATCAGTCAAATCAGTTATATCGATGAATTTAAAAACATTGTCCTTTAGTTCATTTTTGATTTTTTCGTCATGTCGAAATGAGAATAGATAAATATCAAACGTAGAAGAGTTATGTGATTTGAATAAATTTTTTGTCAGATGGTATGTAGGGTGGTCCCTAAATTCACCACATAAATAACCAACTTTAATTTTATCCTCATTCCTTTCACCACTGTCCATACCACCACCAATAAATTGTGGCGTTATAGTTTGTTTCATGGGAGTTATATTTCTCTGTGCATATGATGTAGCTATTTTATAGTTCTTTTCTAAATTTTCCGTTCTACTCACCCCCATAAATGGATGCTCTTCGCCGTTTCCAATCATTGAATCTAATTTATTTTCAATAGCAGATATCTCTGCCCAGTTACAAGTATGCTGATATAAATTAAATAAACTTAGTAATGCTTTTTGATGGTTACCATTGATATCAAGGATATATTTTACGTGTTCTATAGCTTTTTCATATTGTCCATCTCTTTGTAGTGCCAATGCTAAATTATATCTCGCATCAATATATCGCGAGTCGATTTCTATGGCCTTCTCCGAGGAAGAAATAGCTAAACCAATGAGATTTGCATCAAGGTAAAGAACTGATAAATTATTGTATGCCTCTTTAGATTCTTCTATTTCTAAAGCTTTTTTATAATAGTTTTCTGCTTGGCGAGGACGGCCTCTATATTTGTGAATATTTCCTATATTAATAACTAGAGAAACCTCTTTGGGAAATATTTTAATTGCCTGAAGAAGAATATCTAAAGCAGCTTCATAATTATCTGATTCGAGACAAAGCTTAGTTTCAGAAATAAATTCCTGTAAATTTTTATGCTTGTCCATGAATGCTTAATGTTGTGTGTGGTTTCTTATATTCACTGCACAAAATTTAAATTCAGGAATCTTAGCAAATGGATCCAAAGCAGCATTAGTGAGTAAATTTGCAGCTGATTCCACGTAGCAAAATGGTATGAATACTTGGCCAGGCTTAAGCATATCATCTCTTCTTGCATAGACATCTATAGAGCCTCTCCTTGATTCAACAGTTATCAGATCTCCATCTTGAATGTTAAGCTTTTGCATATCTTCAAAACATAGATTTGCATTGGGATCTGGTTCTATTTCATGCAACATAGTTGCTCGTCTTGTCATAGACCCGGTATGCCAGTGTTCAAGTTGTCTTCCAGTAATAAGAACGAACGGATATGAATCATCTGGTAATTCGGCAGCATTAATCAGCGGAGATTTCACAAATTTTGCTTTTCCACTCTCTGTAGGAAACTCATCAATAAAAATAACTGGTTGACCAGGATCATTTGAGTCATCGCATGGATAGGTGATTGATTGACTTTTTTCAAGTCTTTCCCATGTAATACCTTTTATGCTTGGCATACATTTTGTCATCTCATCAAAGACCTCTTTTGGATGTGTATAGTTCCAGTAAAGGCCCAATCCCCTCGCTATCTCCTGAATTATCCAAAAATCTTGCTTGGCTTTACCCGGTGGTTTAACTGCCTGATTACCGAGTTGGACTCTTCTATCAGTGTTAGTAAACGTCCCTGTCTTTTCAGGAAAAGCTGATGCCGGCAAAATTATATCTGCATACATTGCTGTCTCAGTAAGGAATATATCTTGAACAACCAAATGCTCGAGTTTTGACAGTGCTTTTCTTGCATGATTTAAGTCAGGATCAGACATCGCTGGATTCTCACCCATCACATATAGCCCTTTGATTACACCTTTAGTGATTTCCTCCATGATTTCTACAACAGTAAGACCAGGATTTTTATCTAGTTTTGTGTCCCAAAATTTTTCAAAAAATTTATTTACATCGGAGTTATCAACTCTCTGATAATCTGGATAGACCATGGGAATTAGACCAGAATCAGATGCCCCTTGAACATTATTTTGACCTCTTAGTGGGTGCAAACCTGTACCAGGTCTCCCTACTTGCCCGGTCATCAGTGCTAGAGATATTAATGCCCTGGCATTATCTGTTCCATGAATATGCTGAGAGACACCCATGCCCCAAAATATTATTGATGCTGATGATGATGCATATATTCGTGCTACCTCATTTATAACATCTGCATCGATGCCACATATAGATGACATTTTTTCAGGGGTAAAATCGTCAAGGTGTGATCTTAAGTCATCGAAGTCTGTTGTTCTCTCATTTATAAATTTTTCATCTATTAGATTCTGATCCACAATAGATTTCATAATCGCATTAAGTAATGCAACATCTGTATCGGGTTTAAACTGAAGGTAATGTGTTGCATGCCTGGCTAAATCATTTTTTCTTGGATCAAGAACTATTAAATTTTTCCCGGCTTTTGCAGCATTTTTGATAAAAGTAGCCGCTACAGGATGGTTAACTGTTGGGTTAGCTCCGATTACAATTATTGTATCTGCTTCCGCAACATCAGCTACCTGGTTAGACACAGCACCTGAACCAATCATCTCTAATAATGCCACTACTGATGATGCATGGCAGAGTCTAGTACAATGATCAACATTATTATTCCTAAAACCGGTTCTAACTAATTTTTGAAATAAGTAAGCTTCTTCATTTGATCCTTTTGCACAACCAAATCCT
>MDTE01014960.1_pt1 | contig 10361 bp, 5 predicted proteins | sample 811231 | NCBI WGS metagenome assembly MDTE01 (sample SAMN05326651, study PRJNA326480) | marine metagenome | isolation source: seawater | place: Indian Ocean: Red Sea | collected 2010 | reverse complement strand
TTTCCGCTAAAATCAATTTTGATTTTTTCATTTATGGAAATATTAGACGAATATTTTGATGGTATATTCACCTTTAATTCAAAATTTTTATCACTGATAAATGAGCCTAGTAACATTCCTGGAGCTACCATTGTTCCCTCATTAATCTTAATATTAATAATAGAGCCGTTGAATGGAGCATATACGTAAAACTTACTCAGTCTTTCCTCAAGGCTTTTTACTTTATAAAATGACGCTTGAATTCCCTTTCCTACAATAAAATATTTTTCTTTTTCAGAGGTTGTTGTTGGCAAATCAACAATCGATTTATCAATATCAAAATTTGTGAAGTATAATTCCCATTTTTTAAAATTATCACTAAAATCTATTTTAATATCTGGCAATACTGCTGCAATTAAATTTTGAAGCTCACTTCTTGCTTGTTTAACAGTAGAGAGAAATTCCTTTGAATTTACCGAATATAGTAGATCATTTTTTTTGAAACTGTTTCCTTCTACAAATGTATTTTCATTATAGTTTATTACACCTGAAACCTCAGAATACAGGTTGATTCTATTTTTCGATTTAATTCTGCCATCAACAGTGATAGAGATCGGATTAATAGAGTTTTTCACTTTAATTACTGAAACTAGTTTAGATGATTCACTAACTAAGGGTTCTTGTATATCATTATAATTTAGAATATAGTTTGAAGATATATATGCAATAGCAAGGATAAGAATACCTGCACCTGCTGAAATAAAATATTTTTTCATAATGTAGTATCGGCAAATTTAATACCAAATGCATAGTTTTTTTATCAAGAGATTGTTAATTATTACTTAAATTTTGCTTAATTAGTATTGTGACTTTTCAAAAAGAAATTATTATTGGTCCTTATAAAAGGGGTTTTCATGTTATAACTAATCTAATCGTTAATGAATTACCCATAATGTCTGGAATTGTAAATGTGTTTATTAAACATACTTCTGCAAGCCTAACAATTAATGAAAATGCAGACCCTAATGTTAGAGATGATTTTGAAACACATTTTAACATAATGGTTCCAGAGCAGGGAAATTATTTTAAACATACATTAGAAGGGCCCGATGACATGACTTCTCATATAAAAAGTAGTCTACTCGGTTCATCAGTAAATTTTCCTGTAAAAAACGGCATTCCACAATTAGGTACATGGCAAGGTATATATTTGTGTGAGCATAGAAATGATGCTTCAAAAAGAAAATTAATAATTACCCTGATTGGTAATTAATTATGAAATATGTTCAACAATTTTTTCAAGTTCCATGCCTCTTGAACCTTTTATAAATAAATTAGAATTTATAATTTCATTAAACTCGTTTAATTCTAACAATTGCTTATAGTTTTTACAGCTTTTAAATTTTTTTGTAAAACTTGTCTTGGAAAATATTTCTCCAACTAGAAATACTTTATCAATAACCATTCCCTTGCAATAATTTACTATTTCTTGATGAAATTTATTTTCTTCTTTGCCCAGTTCATGCATGTCGCCAAGAATTAAAATTTTGTTTTTATTATATGATTTTTCAAATGATTTTATGGCAAGCAGCATACTAGTAGGGTTTGCATTATAAGCATCAAGAACAATTGTATTTTTATTTTTTATTATTATTTGTGATCTATTGTTTGAGGAAATATAGCTTGACACACCTTCTCTCACGTTTTGCATACTAACTCCAAAATAACATCCAATTGAAATTGCAGAAATAATATTTTGTACATTAAAAATACCGAAAAGAGAACTTTCAATAGTTGTGTTATTAACATTGAGAATTATTTTGGGATTGATAGATTTTACGGAATAATTTAAATCACCTTTCTCCAGACCAAACCCATATTTGTCTGGATAGTCTGATAGCATTATATTTTGTTTTTCATCATCTGAATTATAAAAAATAAAACCAGAATTTTTTCTTAGAAAATCGTATAATTCACTTTTTCCCTTAATAACACCCTCTTTACTTCCAAACCCATCTAAATGTGCATTGCCAAAGTTAGTAATATAACCATAGTTAGGTTCAGCTATATTTGAAAGTAATTTAATTTCACCTAAGTGATTGGCTCCCATTTCAATTATTGCAAATTCGGTTTCATTAGAAATCTCTAACAGTGATATTGGGACGCCAATATGGTTGTTTAGATTTCCTTTTGTGCAATAGGTTTTAAATTTTGTTTTTAAAACAGAATTTATTAGCTCTTTAGTTGTGGTCTTACCATTACTTCCAGTAATACCAATTATTTTAGTATTAAGCTTTTTTCTGTGATAATTTGCAAGCTTTTGTAAAGTTACAAGTGAGTTTTCTACAAATATGAAACTTCCCTTTTCATGATAGTATATTTCTTCATCGACTACAGCGACTAATGCTCCCTTGTCAATTGCAGATTTAGCAAATTCATTGCCGTTAAAAAATGCTCCCTTAAGAGAAAAAAATATGCAGTTATTAGTAATTTTTCTACTATCTGTAACAATTCCGCTAGATCTTAAAAATATTTCATATAAATCTTTTGTAGACATATATTAAATGTATAAAAAAAAGCCCTAAATATTTATTAAGGGCTTTTATCAATTAAAAAATTTAATTTAATTTCTTGATCTTTTTTTCTTGTCTAGGGACTTGCCACCTAATCTTGACATAACACACCTAAATCCAATAAAATCAGTTGCTTGATCTTGATGATAAAATCTTCTTTGAGCAGGATCAAGCCAATATGCTCTATCTTTCCATGAGCCACCCTTAAATACCCTAACCTTATCACTTATAAGGGTTGTTTCTCCATTATCAGAAATCTGTTCTAAGTTTGGAGACTTATACATTGTTTGGGTTTCACCATCTTCAGCATTAGCTCTGTCACCTCTATCATTTTCATAGTTTCTTGATGACCTTATGTCCCCATCTCTGTAATTTATATTATAACTTTTATCAAATTGAGTACGATTTTTAAGATCTTCATCTTCTAAGTCCGTCGTAGTAATCTCACCCTCTCTAACAATTGCTACTTTTTTGCCGTTTGAAAGTGTTTCCCATTCCGTCTCTTCAGCCAGGACAACCTCTTTGGTTTCATTATTGATAACAAATTTTTTATAATCATTTCCTCTGTAATAGTTAAAGTCATTGAACTCATCATCAACAATTGGTCTATAAACGTCAGCTACCCATTCAGCTACATTACCAGCCATATCATACAAGCCAAACGCATTAGCTTCATAAGATCCAACCCTGTTAGTGATGTCTGCACCGTCGTCAGACCAGCCAGCGATACCACCATAATCCCCATCACTATTTTTAAAATTAGCTAATTGATCACCAAGGTTCCTTCTTTGGCCGGTTCTTGTATATTGACCTTGCCATGGATATTTTTTTCTTGCTTGATATACATTAAATTCTCTTACTTCTTTTAAACCTAGTGCTGCATATTCCCACTCTGATTCAGTAGGGAGTCTAAATTTTGGAATTATTAAACCTGTTTCCCTGTTGGCTGAAGCAGGAGCCATTGAATCTACAGAAATACCAGCTATATTAGCTTTTCTGTTAGATTCTTTTCTACTTGAATTTCCGTCAAGTAGTGGTGACCAATCATCAATATTATCATCCCCTCCAAAACTTTTGTTGGGAATTTGAACATATGCATCTTGGTTAAAATTACCAGATTTGATTATACTATCATTATTAGCAATTTTACCACCATTATCTGTAAGAGTTGCGCCTTTGGATAGCCATCCATTCTTTTCTAAAATTAGTTCTTGATACCTGTCAGTCCTCCACTCAGCATATTCGTAAGCTTGAATCCAACTAACTCCAACTACAGGATAATCAGAAAAAGCGGGATGTCTTAAATAACTATTTACCATTTCTTCTGCATATCCGAGTTTATTTCTCCAAACAAGAGTGTCAGGTAATGCTCCTAGGTAAACTTCAAAATTTTCATTTCTTTTCAACCAATCTAAATATTCTAAGTACATAACATTAGTAACTTCAGTTTGGTCCATGTAAAACGATTGAACATGTTGTTGATTAGGTGAATTATTCCAGTCTCTCATTGGGTCGTCTTGAACACGTCCTTTTGTGTAGGTACCACCCTCAACCAAAACCATATTTGGAGGGGTTTCTTGACCTTTGTAATTTGTATTATATTGGAAGCCACCTTTTTTGTTATTAATGGCCCAACCCGTAGCAGATGAAACATTTCTATTACTTGAAAATGAAGACTTGTTACAGCTTTCAAAAGAAAAAAGCATAACAAAACTGAATAAAATTGCAGTGTAAAATTTAATTTTTCCTTCCATAGTAATTTTTTTTACCCATGTAGAGCCCCCAAATATAATAATTAATAGTCATTTCACAATAAATTTTAATCATATTGATTTCTTTACAAAGAACGGATAAGCAATCATTATATTATGTTATTTTTGCTTTTTGTTAAAATTAGATAATATTTAAGATACTATATCGTTTTTCACTTTATGAGAGTTATAACTTTATTTGGTCTCATTTTAATTTCCTCCAACATCTTTAGTCAACAGTTAAAAATTGAAATTGATTGGGAAGGGGAAAAACAATACAATATTGGTAAAATGTCACTTACTGTTCCCAATTCTAAAAATTTTAAAATTAATTACAGTTTTGGTGAACATTTTAAGCTTGTTAATCAATGGGAAATTGATAAAATCATCGATGAATCATCTGTGCAGGTTTCAGAAATTACATATTCAGATATTGATATTAATGAGTTTAATGGACTGGAAAAGATAAATTTTATAAGTGAAGCTAAATTTACATTCAATTCATCAGTTTCTAAGAATAAAATATTTTCTTTTTTGGAGTTAGAACCAATAATTTTTAGTGATGGTAGATTTAAGAAAGTTGATAGCTTTATTATTAATTACAGGTTCTCAAACGAATCCAAAAACAAAAAAAATTCAATTCAGTCATCTGTCATGAGAAACGGTGATTGGTACCAATTTTTCGTATCTGAATCAGGCATTCATAAAATTGATAGAAATTTCTTAGAAAATTTAGGAGTAAACACTCAATCAATTGACCCAAGAAAAATCAAGATATTTGGTCATGGTGGAGAAATGTTAACAATGCAAAACACAGATAATTTTCTAATTGATCCAATACAAAATTCAATTAAAGTTATCGGGGAGGAAGATGGTAGTTTTGATTCCAATGATTATATTCTTTTTTATGCTTCTGGCCCTAAGGCTTATAATTCAGAAAACAATACAAATCTCAATTTATTCGAGAATAAAATATCATATTTTTTGTCTATTGGTTCAGAAGATGGATTGAGAATCAGTGATCTACAAGAGCCAGTTGGTGAATCATCATTTTCAATTGATTATTATACTAATTATCAATTTCATGAAAATGATGACTATAATTTAGCAAAAATTGGAAGAAGATGGTTTGGTGATAGATTTGATTTTGAAAATATCAAAACATTTAGTTTTGATATTGAGAACTTGATTGTTGAACAACCGGTAAATATCAAAGTTATTGCTGCAGCTACCTCAGAAATTGCTACCACAATGTCTGTAGAACTAAATGGAACACAATTATCTACTATGGTTTTTGGTTCAATTGGAGATCCAATTTTGGCTACCGGTGATAGTTATTCATCAAATATTAATTTGAATACAGCTCAGGCAAACATTACATTGACTTATAATAATAATGGAAACCCTGCTTCAACTGCATATTTAGATTATATATCGATTAAAGCTATTTCTTCTTTAAATTTTAATGGAGGACAATTAACATTTTACAACGATGATTTAGATTTTGAATCTGAAATTGTGAGTTATCAAATTTCAAATAGTAATAATATATTAAGTCTCTGGGATATTTCAGATATTTCAGATATTTCAGAAATATCTCATAATCAAGAAAGCAACTTGTCATTCAAATCATTTTATTCACCATCAAATAAGTTTATTGCATATGACGGAGTAGATTTTTACATTCCAACTATTGAAGATAACCCCCAAATTTCCAATCAAAATTTAAAAGAAAATATCTTCTTTAATTCGCTTAACGAAATCGAGCCTGTGGACTATATTATTATCGCTAGATCAGATATGCTTTTTGAGGCAGAAAGATTAGCAAATATAAATAGAGATGAAAATGGATTAAACGTTAAAGTTGTAGAATTACAAAAGATCTATAATGAGTTTAGCTCAGGAAACCAAGATATTTCAGCAATCAGAAATTTTGTTAGATATGTCTATAACAATTCCTCCAATAACAACTCCTTGAAATATTTATGTCTTTTTGGTGATGCATCATATGACTACAAGGAACGAATTGCAAACAATACAAACGTAATACCCTCATGGAATTCTTTGAATAGTTTTAGTTTGTCTAGCTCATATGTTTCCGATGATTTTTTTGGAATGATGGATTCAGGTGAGGGAATGATGACAAACTCAAATAAACTTGATATCGCTGTTGGAAGAATTTTAGCCGATTCAAATAGTAGAGCTAAAGATCTGGTTGATAAAATTGAAACTTATTATAGTGAAAATTCATATAGTGATTGGAGAAATAAAATTATTGTTGTTTCAGATGATGTTGACGAGCCTTGGGAAAATATAATTCAATCAACATCAAATGATATTGCAGATTTGATTACTGAAAACAAACCTTTTTTTAATCCAAAAAAAATATTAGCTGATGCATTCAATCAAGAAACTTCATCTGGTGGAGAAAGATATCCAGAGGTAAAAAGTCAATTAATTAACGGTATGAAACAGGGGGCTCTAGTTATAAACTATTTTGGTCACGGTGGAGAAGATGGTCTTGCTAGGGAAATAATTTTTGATAAAATCGATGCAGCCGATATTAATAATGATAAATTTAATTGTTTTGTTTCGGTTACCTGTGAATTTACAAAGTTTGATAATCCAAATCGGGAAACCGCGGGTGAATACTTATACTGGAATAAAAACGGTGGATCAATTGCGTTGATCACAACTACTCGTCAAATTTTTGTCTCGGTTGGGGTTAATTTTAATTTAACTCTCGAAAATTACTTATTTTCTTTGGACTCTGATTCCTACACAACAATGGCAGAGGCTTTAAGATTGACTAAAATTGATCCTTCAATATCCAATTCTGACCAGAGAAGGCTCGTCTTTTTTATAGGAGATCCTGCCATGAAATTATCAATTCCTGAGCCTCAAATAATAATCACAAAGATTAATGATATTCCCCTACTTGAATTTGAATCTAACATTCGTGGTCTTGACTTAGTGAATATAAAGGGTAATGTACTTAATTCAGATGGTCAATTAATGAATGATTATCATGGAGAATTGACAGCAACCGTATATGACAAAGAAATAGAAAGATCAACTTTAGGTAATGATGGTACAACAGACAATTCTGGTAATCCAATTTTATTAGATTTCAAAACTTTAGGTGAAACTTTGTTTAGAGGAAAATCAACTATTAGTAATGGTGAATTTGAATTCAATTTCGTAGTGCCAAAAGATGTTGGAATGCAAGTAGATTTTGGAAAATTTAGTTTCTATTCTAAGGACAATAATAGTCAGGAGGACAAGAACGGATATGATCTATCTGTATTAATTGGAGGTATTAATGAAGAAGCAGATGAGGATAATTTAGGACCTGAAATTGAATTATTCATGAATGATGAATCCTTTATCAATGGTGGTATTACAAATGAAAATCCAAATTTAATCGTAAAGCTTTTTGACGAGAACGGAATAAACACCTCCAGTGGTGTTGGCCATGATATTGTAGCAGTTTTAGATTCAAACGAAGAAAATTCCTATGTCCTGAACGAATATTATCAAGCTAATATTGATGATTTTCAAAATGGAACAATAAATTTTCCATTAAGTGATATCAGCCCGGGTAGCCACACGCTTAGATTAAAAGCTTGGGATGTTTATAATAATTCATCTGAGTCTGAAATTGAATTCACTGTATTTGATGAGAACCAAGACTTAGTAATTGAAAATGTGCTTAATTACCCAAACCCGTTCATTAATTATACAGAGTTTTGGTTTAATCACAATAGTTCAACAACTTTAAACGTTACAATACAAGTGTTCACTGTTTCTGGAAAACTTGTAAAAACAATTTTAGGTACAACTGAATCATTTGGAAATAATAGTTTTTCAAGAGATATATCTTGGGATGGTAGAGATGATTTTGGTGATAAAGTAGCTAAAGGAGTTTATATTTATAAATTAAATGTTAGATCAGAATCATTAAATAAAAGTGTCTCAAAAATCGAGAAACTAGTAATACTATAAAATATTATATTTGCTAACAATATGAAAATGAATAAATATTTTTTATCAATAATCACAGGCTTTATTGCTATAAACATTAATTCTCAAACTTCAACAGTGGTGATTCCAAATGAAACTGACACCAGAGTTATCACAACTGGAGTGCCTTTTTTATTAATTGCATCTGACGCAAGAGCTGCTAGTATGGGCGATATGGGTGTTGCAACTTCTGTCGATGTTTATTCTCAGTTTTGGAATCCATCAAAATATGTTTTTTCTGAGACTAAATCAGGATTCGGACTAAGTTACACACCTTATCTAAGTAAATTGGTAAATGACATATCACTTGGAAATTTAACTTATTATAATAGAATTAATGAAAGAAGTGCGTTTGCGGTTAGTTTGAGATATTTTTCATTAGGTGAAATTGAACTTATTCAGGATGAATTTTCAGAGGCATTAATAGCAAAACCTAATGAAATGACAATGGATGTTTCATACTCACTGAGGTTAGCAGACCAATTTTCATTAGGTGTAGCTTTAAGATATTTAAGGTCTGATTTAAAGATAGCATTAACCGATCCTGATGCAACAGCAGCAAGTAGTTTTGCTGTTGATATTTCTGGCTATTATCAAGGTGAAGAACAGACATTTGGAGATATTGATGGAAGAATCAGAGGTGGTTTTGCCCTACAAAACATTGGTCCAAAAATAAAATATGATAACAACCAGCAAAGTGAAACATTTATTCCCGCTACACTGAGATTAGGAGGTGGTTTTGATTTTCTGTTAGATCAATACAATAAGGTAGCTGTTACAGCCGAGGTTTCAAAATTATTGGTTCCTACACCTCCCGTATATGGAAGGGAGTATAATTATACTGACATTAATGAAAATGGAATTTATGACGAAGGAGTGGATGAATTAGGTGAATTAACATCTTCTGATTATGTCATATTCCAAGGTCAGGATCCTAATGTTGATTTTTTATCTGGCATTTTTCAATCCTTTAATGATGCCCCAGGTGGATTTAATGAAGAGTTGAAAGAATTTACTTGGGCACTTGGTGCAGAATATGTCTACGATGATTCTTTTGCTCTTAGAGCTGGTTATTTTAATGAAAGCGAAGAGAAGGGTGCAAGAAAATTTTTAGCACTTGGTGCAGGTTTTAAATTTTCAGGAACTAGAGTGGATTTATCTTATCTTTTCTCCGCTTCCAGAGTTCCTAGTCCTCTAGAAAATACATTAAGATTTTCACTTACTTTTGACTTTGGTTCTAATAGCTACTTAGAATACTAGTTTTTCATTTAAAAATATATTATTTTGTCTTTTGCTTTGGACATTCTATGTCTTATTTTTGTGGATTCATTACTAACCTATGAAAAAGATTACGAAAGAAACATATTTATCTTGGTATGAAGACATGCTGTTCTGGAGAAAGTTTGAGGACAAGCTAGCCGCCGTTTATATCCAGCAAAAAGTTAGAGGTTTTCTTCATTTGTATAATGGTCAGGAGGCAGTCCTAGCTGGATCATTGCATGCCATGGATTTATCTAAGGATAAGATGATAACTGCTTACAGAAATCATGTGCAGCCAATTGGTATGGGTGTTGATCCAAAAAAAGTTATGGCTGAGCTTTATGGTAAAGCCACAGGTACGTCCCAAGGTTTGGGAGGTTCAATGCATATTTTTTCAAAAGAGCATAGGTTTTATGGAGGACATGGAATTGTTGGAGGTCAAATTCCATTGGGTGCCGGTATTGCCTTTGGAGATAAATATCATGGAAGTGATGCAGCAACTCTTTGTTATTTTGGTGATGGAGCTGCTAGGCAAGGTTCATTACATGAAACATTTAATCTAGCAATGCTCTGGAAATTACCAGTTGTTTTTATCTGTGAAAACAATGGTTATGCTATGGGAACATCTGTTGAAAGAACTTCTAACACAACTGATATATGGAAATTAGGTTTAGGATATGAAATGCCTTGTGGACCTGTTGATGGCATGGACCCAGTCAAGGTTGCTAAAGCTGTAGATGAAGCTATAATGAGAGCAAGAAACGGAGATGGTCCT
>MDTE01001909.1_pt1 | contig 10361 bp, 6 predicted proteins | sample 811231 | NCBI WGS metagenome assembly MDTE01 (sample SAMN05326651, study PRJNA326480) | marine metagenome | isolation source: seawater | place: Indian Ocean: Red Sea | collected 2010 | reverse complement strand
GCACACCGACGTCGCCGTCATGTTGGACAACGAAGCCGTCTACGACATCTGCCGCCGATCGCTCGACATCGAGCGTCCGACGTACACCAACCTCAACCGCTTGCTCGCGCAGGTGATTTCTTCTCTCACCGCCTCTTTGCGTTTCGACGGCGCCTTGAACGTGGACGTCACCGAGTTCCAAACCAACCTCGTGCCGTACCCGCGCATTCACTTCATGTTGTCGTCGTACGCGCCGGTGATCAGCGCCGAAAAGGCGTACCACGAACAACTCTCCGTCGCCGAGGTGACCGCGAGCGCGTTCGAACCGGCGTCCATGATGGCCAAGTGCGACCCGCGTCACGGCAAGTACATGGCGTGCTGCTTGATGTACAGAGGCGACGTCGTCCCCAAGGATGTCAACGCCGCCGTCGCCAACATCAAGACGAAGCGCACCATTCAATTCGTCGACTGGTCCCCGACCGGGTTCAAGTGCGGCATCAACTACCAGCCGCCCACCGTCGTGCCGGGTGGTGATTTGGCCAAGGTGCAGCGCGCCGTGTGCATGATTTCCAACTCGACCGCCATCGCCGAGGTGTTCTCGCGACTCGACCACAAATTCGACTTGATGTACGGTAAGAGAGCATTCGTGCACTGGTACGTCGGCGAAGGCATGGAGGAGGGTGAATTCAGCGAAGCGCGTGAGGATCTCGCCGCGCTTGAAAAAGATTATGAAGAAGTCGGCGCGAGTTCGTCGTTTTCGGGCGATGAGGAAGAGTTCTGAGCGACGCCGGCGCGATTTTGACGTCTCGAATGTGCGTTAGCAAACGCGCGCGCGTGGTTCGACATCGACTCGCATCGCACGCGTGTTTACACGTGTGCGCGCGGGACGAAGACGCACGCACACATCGTCATCTTACACGAACAAACAAAGGAAGGAAGGAACAAAGGAACGAGCGCGCGTTTCGCGTACTACTGTAGTAACACAGATAACGACAAAAATAAACCCCCGAACGCACATCCACGCGAACGAACGGCGCGCGCGGCGAACGCGCGCGGCGAATGAAAACGCGTCAAAAATCTCGCGCGCGCCTCAGACGATGACGGAGGCGTCGGTGTCCGACCTCGCGCGCGCGTGCGTCCCTCGTCCCGCCCTCGCGCGTCGCAGGCAAGACGGGGACGACGATCGCGAGGCCGTCGACGCGTTCGCGCGCGACGCCGAGGCACATCTCGTCGCGATTCGCGCGCGCATCGAGCGTTCGGGACTCGAGTCGTCGATTGGATTACGGGCGTCGCGTCGCGAGAAGACGCCGCGGCGACTCGTGGAAGTCATCGAGGACGACGACGCTGATGCCGTCGTTCGTGACGCCACCGCCTCGAGCGAATCGTGCGCGGTGTTGTTGGCGTGCGCCGCGCACGGGGCGCTGAGAGACGGAGACGCGCCGTCGTGGAGCTCTCGGCGCGCGAGCGGCGCGGCGGCGGAGACGTACGACGCGGGATCGAGATCGGTGTCGTTCACGGTGGTGTGTTTCGAAGAGACGTGTGAGATTTTATTCGAGGCGTTGGTGTCGCCGAAAAACGCGTTCGGTGACGAGGCTGATGAAGACGAAGCCGCGGCGCGCGTGGCGAGCCGACAACTGTTGTGGTGTCTGCAACGGCGAGAGTTGATGGACGAAGACTCGGCGCGCGTCGTGTCCACGGCCGTGCCGTGCGTGTTGCGAGCGATGGATTATCCATCGGATGTCGTGAAGACGACCGGAGCTCGATGCGCGCGAGAGATGACGCGACGATGCGAGCTGGACTGGCGAGCGACGGGCGCCGGCGCGCCGTTGCTCCACGCCGCTCGCGAGGCTCTGGTCGGATGTACCGCGGACGTGTGGCCGCACGCGTTGGACGTCGCGTGTGCGCTCACGCATAGACTCGCGAGCGGGACGCCAGAGGTGGTCGAAGAGTTTAGAAAGACATTCTCTCGTGCGCTCGAGTGCGCGTCTCTGCACGGCGCCGACGCCTCGTACGCCAAACCGTTGCTCGAGACATTCTCGAGTTTCGTTCGCGTCGCCAAATCGTGCGTCGTCGCGCACTTGAATCGTTTGCTTCCACTCCTGTGCAGATACATGCAATCGCACAAGGACGAAGTCGCGATCGGCGCCGCCGAGCTCTTATCCGTCGTCGTGGAAAATTCGTGGCCTCGCGCGCGCTCGTACGGCGCATCCGTGTGGCCAGACGTCAAGCGAGCCTACGCCGAGGCGGACGCGCGTTCGTCCAAGAGTTGCGACGACATGCGACGAGCGCTCGAGCGCGCGTGTGCGCTCGTTCAGCTCGCGTCGGGTGGGACGTTTTCGGAAGTTTGGAACGTGGACGAGGAGGCGCGTCGTTTGAGTCACTGCGCCGACTTGATGACATTTTTGGACAGCCTCCCCGAGGTTGTTCGCGAAGCGGAGTGAAAGCATTCAATCATTCGTTGATGTAGTAGTTGCGCGCGACGGTAGCATTATTATAGAACGTGTGTGCATAATAATACAAATTTACAATCGGCGACAGCGTGGAACGACGGCGCCATCAATCGTGCTTCATGATTAATCGAAGATTCGGAAACCCGGCGTCCGCCTTGTGCGCGTGAAACAATCTCTCCACCTCTGCGTAATACGCGGCGTGCGCGGCGTCGACGTCGCTCGCTCTGGCGGCTCCGTCTTCGTCCGGGTCAGCGACAGCGACCGGATCGCCGATAATGAACGTGATCGGAACCCGTCGAGGGATGGGTAAACCTAAGAATCCCACGGCGAGGAGTGGCAACGCCACTCGAAATTTATTGTACACGTAACTTCCGGGATGTCTCAAAATGTTTCTCCACGAACTGCTCTCGCCGAAGCACACCACGGGCACGAGGCGCGCGCGCTCTTCGATGGCGATGCGAATGAATCCGCGGTGGCTCGTGCATAGCGTGATGGTGTCCTCCCCCGGACCGCCAAAGTGTTCCGTCATCTCGCGTTGACCTCCCGGACAGACGACGACGGCGCGCTCCTCTCGCAGCGCCGATCGAAACACGTCCCTCTGCACGCTTCGCACGCCGAGCCACGCCGCGATTTCGCGCACGATTGGTGCCTTGAAGATGACCGACGCCGCGAGCGTGACCGGTCGCACGTCTTTGAATCGTTCGCTAAATTTCGGCAACATGGGGAACCAGACCGCCGCCGCCGGAATCATCGCGTGCGGGTGGTACCCGTAGACGAGCGGCGTGGCGGCGATGTCAACCTCCGCCTCTGCCTCCTCACACGCGTGAACGATGCGCACGCTACCGTACCACGACGTCGCCGCGCCCTCGATCAATTCTTTCGCCCACATCTGAAACGCCGCCCATCTCTTGTGCCCGCTCTCGAGCCGACGTTGATTCCGAACGTACGTCGTCGCGTACAGCGCCACCACCGCGACGAGCAATCGACCGCTTCCGATCGCGTACACCGTGGTACAGATGGCAAAAATCACCATATGCGGTGCGTGCAGTATGTTCAACACCGTCAACATCTGTATGACGCGCACCGCGTTCTTCGCGCTCGTCGCCGCGTCGCCCCGCGTCGCCGTCGAGTCGCGTCGCCGCGCGCGCGTCTCGGCGAAAAACGCCAACGAGACCGCCACCGTGGTCTCGCTCGCGATCCCGAGTCCGAGGGCGACCCACGAGAGGACAACAGACGCGTACGCCCGCGTCCCTTCCCTCCCGCTCTTTCTCTCGCGCACCAAGAGCGCGGAGGACGCCGCCAGACATCCGAGACTCGCCGCCGCCAGCGTCCACGCCGTCGCCTGCGTCAAGACAAAGATTCGCCTCCCTCGCAGCGGTTGCCACGCGCGCCACCCGGCCGACCGCCAGAGAAACCCACCGACGCCCCAGTGCGTGACGCACGTCATCGCGAACACGCCCAGCGCCGCGACGGACGGCGTCGTCACGACGGACATTCCCAAGATTGTCGGTGAATCGCCGACACCCGTCGCGTTCGAGAGCGTCCACGAGCGCGCGCGCGCGTCCATCGCGAGCGAGCGACGCGAGAGAGACGCGCGCGACCGATCTCGATCGCGCGCGAGCGCTCGCGACGGGCGTCCGCGGACGGCGTCGAGCGTCGCGCACTGAAGACGACGGTCCGTCAAAACGAGGCGCGCGCCTCGTTCGTCGACGGCGCATGCCCGCGGTGGACGACGACGGGGACGACGACGACGTCGAGGATGGGCGCGGTGCGCGCGTCGACGACGAGCGCGCGACGTCGTCGGGCGAGCGAGAGAGCGCCGAGGAAGCGCTCGGTGGATTGATTCGTCGGTGGGGTGAAATCTATTTTCAAATCGCGTGCGAGAACGACGGCGCGTGCATGCGCGCGGTGAAACTGCGAGAGAAACTCGATGGGTTGCGTCGAACGGTGACGCGGGTGGAGCGAGGACCGGTCGGGGCGAACGAGACGCTGAAGAAGCAGGTGAAGTGTTTGGAGGAACTCATTCCGACCGTCGAGGCGAGAGAGGCGGAGGAGAGAGCGGCGAGGAGGATGAGCGCCGAGTTCACGACGATGGCGGTGATGGCGGAGAAGAGCATGTCGCCGCGAAGGGGGGAGTCGGAGCGACGGCGACGGTCGGTGGATTTTGAAAAGTTTGAGTTTGACGGCGGAGGCGAGACGCCGAAAACGAAGACGAAGACGCCGGGGAAAAATGCGACGGATGCGTTGAGCAAGACTTTGGACGCGCTCAACGCCGAGCATGGATTGGAGGGGTGTCCACCGGAACAGTTTTACGGAAGCGCGGCGCGGACGCCCGGTTTGAATGGGTCGAGGCAAGTCGACGCGGCGCTGGGACGCCCGCGAGCCGCGGCGGCAGGAACGATGCTGAGCACGTTTTTTCGGAGGAGTACGCCAAAAACGGAGTTTCACGTGCCTACTGGTGGAGCAAGGACGCGAGGCGCGGCGAGCGCCGGGTCGTCGGACGCGAGTGGTGACAAGAAAACGAGCACAATTTTGTCGCCAGAACGTCGAATGTCTACTCGAAGGAAAAAGGCTGACCCAATCATGGTCGATTTATTAGACGATAGCGATGAAGAGGGGAAGAAGAACGAGGCCAACCCCGCCGTTCAGAACCTCGCGCCGATGAATTTAACGTCGGAGGGCGACGAGCCTCGACGATCGACTCGATCGAGCCGGTATCGTTCGCTTCAACACGAAGTGGGCAATCTATCAGCCATGTTCCCCGACTCGAAGACCAAGGGCGCCGTACAGATCACGCTCGGAGATTTGGAACATTTAAAGGACGGAGAGATGCTCAACGATCAGTGCGTCGATTTCTTCTTGAGATACATTCAGGTGGAAACGATCGGTAAGAACACGCCGGAGCTGTTGGAGAGGGTGCATTTTTTCAACAGCTTCTTTTACCAAAAGCTCGTACGAAAGAGTCACAACCAGGACGCCGACGTCGACGCGGCGACGGCGGCGTATCAGGGCGTCAAGGGTTGGACGAAAGGTGTGGACATCTTTTCCAAAGATTATTTGATGATTCCCGTGCACAGCGGTTTACATTGGTCATTGATCATCGTGTGCTACGCGAACGAAGGCGAAGGCCGCGAGCCGATGATTCTTCACCTCGACAGCATGAGTCCAGCCGGAGGGCACAACTCCGAGACGGTCACGAGAGCGATCAGAAAGTACCTCAACAAAGAGTGGCAAGCGCGTTCGAACTCGGGAGACGGGGTCAAGTTCACCGCCAAGGTTATGCCGGCGTACCGAGTCAACGTTCCGAGACAGCAAAACGGGTGCGACTGCGGCGTTTTCATTTTAGCCTTTGTCGAGCGGTTCTTGTCGGACTGTCCGAAAGTGCTCACGAAAGAGATCGTTCAACGCGCGACTCAGAAACACCGAGGTTTGTCGTACGAGCCGAAGGAGAAATTCTTGCGAAAGCATTGGTTCCCGAACGAGGTGGTGGATGAACTTCGAATGAAGATGACGCTGCTCGTCATCGATTGCGTGCGTTTGCAGCTCGGCGCGGACGACGCTTCGGGAATAATTCTCACCCGAGCCTACGATATGACGTTAAAAGAACTTGAATGGCGACAGGCGCAGACGAAACAAGCCGAATACAAGGCTAGCAGAGAGATCAAGAGAAGAATACACGAGGCTGAGGAGGCTAAGCGTCGAAAGCTCGAGCCAACTGTGGTGGACGGAGACGTGGGCGACGGCGACGGCGACGACGACGACGACGACGACGGTGAGGATGACTTCAAGATATCCATCACTCGAAAACCACCGGCGCAGCCCGAACCACCGTCGAGATCGACGACGAGATTTGCCGGATCGAATTGGAGCAAATCGAGAACGAAGGAGCCCGTTCGAGAAACGCGCCAGACAAAAATCTTACCGACACAAGCCTTCTCTGGAAAATCCTACAAGCTCGGACGCTCGAGTCCGACGACCGCTCGGGCACCAACCGTGAACAACGGCGCTTGGCAAACGGGTAACCGCACGCTTCAGCAGCGGTACTTGCGAGGCAAGGAGCGAGAGGACTCGGAGCGAAAGGAGACGCAAGAAAAACTCGCCGACACCATCGCGGAGACCAAACGAAGCGCTGGCTTGTTAGAACGGCTCGCGGCCAATAGAAATCAGCGTAGAGACTGATCGACACACGCATAGACACGCACGTACGCGCGCACGCTTAGCAAAATGATTGATGTACAGAATGTGCTCGCCCCATTCCGCGACTCCCCATGCTGGCGACCGCGCGTCGACTCGCGCTCGGCGCGTCCAAGATCCGCGCGAACGCCGCGACGTCGACGTCGACGGCGCGTTTCAGCGCCTCCGACCGCGGTGACGACGCGCGACACATGCGTCCGATGCCGGAAGGCACGACGCCCATCGTCGAGGAGCACATGCAAACGCCGGACGACGCCGTCCTCCGCGAGCGACGCGCGCTCGCCCTCAGGTCCTGGCTCGAATCCGAGTTGGGGGAAGAGCGCACCGCGTTGATGACGGTGCTGGCGAAACACAGAGTGCAAATCCCGGGCGGCGGCGAGGAGGCGACGCGATTGTTGAATGAGCTCTTGGAGTGGAAAGGCCACGGCGTCGTCGAGGCGGCGACGAAGGATTCCTAGCGCGTCGTTTTTTCAATCGGCGGTAGTCTCGTAGTCTCGTAGTCTCTTCATATTGTATATTCTCTCTTTTCGCGCGACGTCTCATCCGCGCGGCGTCGACGCGCGCGTCGGGCCCGACCCGTGGAGCGTGCGTTCGTGGGCGCGCGTCCGACCCTCTCTACCCGTGATTCACGACTCGTCAATTCAACATTCACGGGTCATGACTCGACAATGTGCCCCCCGATATGGATGGACCATATCTATCCCGTGGTCGTTCGTCCCGGTCGTCCGCACGTCGACGCGCGCGCGAGCGAGGCGGACGACTGGCGAGCGAGCGGTGCGTTCGGTCGTCGTGGGTCGGTTCTTTCGGTGCACGTCCGCGCGCGCGCGTCCGTCGCGCGAGGGGTCGAGGAGAGGGCGCGGGGACATCGACCGCGCGATCGCGAGATACGCGCGGGCGTATCGGAGGCGCGAGCGAGGGCTGTGTCGAGCGAGATGACGAGCGCGAGCGCGTCGGTGCGAGCGAGATGGACGCCGAGCGCGGTGGCGCGCGCGAGAGGGGCGGGAGAGAGACGACGCGGTCGCGGCGGCGTCGGGGTGAAGGCGGTGAGGGCGGCGACGGAGAATGAATCGGCGGTCGGGGAGGGGACGGCGACGTTACCGACGACGAGCGCGGTGGTGAGCGTCGGCGTGAGCGAAGAGCGGGTCAAAGTGGATGGGAAGAAACCGCGCTCCGGAATGCGACGCGTTTTTGCCGATGAGCGCTCGTTGGAGACGCCCAAGGAGGAGAGCAAACTTCGAGATTTTTGGTATCCCGTCATGTTCGAGAGTAAGTTCAACAAGGGACAGGAGATTGAATTTGATATTGTTTTATTCGATGAAACGTGGGTGATTCGTCAGGTTTCGGAGGGTGAGTACGCGTGCGAGAGCAAGGCGGACTCGTCCAAAACGCTTCCCACGGGTGTCAAGGATGGACTCGTGATGGTGTGGACCGGCACGTGCGAAACACCGTCGTCGGAGCTTCCGTCCCACTTTGCGCCGCCGAGTGGATACACCATTCACGCTGAACTCATCATTGACGACGTGCCCGTGGAGCACGGCTTACTCATGGAGAACTTGCTCGACTTGGCACACGCGCCGTTTACGCACACCGGCACGTTTGCCAAAGGCTGGGGCGTTCCCAACATGGTGAAATTCGCCTCTCGTAAGCTTAGAAAGGAGGGTGACGGCTGGCACGACATGTCAAACTTCTTGGCCAACGGCCGAAGCGAGGGTAGCTGGAAGCCTTACCCGATCGACATGAAGTTCTTGGCGCCGTGCATGGTCGATAGTCACATCGGTTTATCGCAAGCGGGCGCCGCGGGTAAGGGTGCGCAATTCGAAGCGGGCGTCACCGCGTTAGACTGCGCCAAGCACTTGCACCAACTTCACGTGTGCTTGCCGAGCACTCCGGGACATACGCGATTACTTTACCGCATGTCTCTCGATTTTGCCTCGTGGGCGCAATACGTCCCGGGCATCGAGTACATTTGGACCGAGATGGCCAACCAGGTCCTCGGAGAAGATTTACGATTAGTCACCGGCCAACAGGATCGTATGCAGCGAGGTGGTCGAGTCTGGGCCCACCCAGTGGCGTACGACAAGCTCGGATTACATTACCGACGTTGGCGCAACGTGATGGACGGCATGAATCAAGACGGTTGCGCCGTCGAGTAAATTGCGCGTCTTCTCCGTCCATCCGACGCTTTACCCGACACGGTCCGTGTCGGCGCTTTTTCACGCGGGTATCGAACAGTCACTTAGCTCATTCGCCGCGCATTGTATCCTACACACACCACTTTACCTCGACGCTCGCGTCTTCTTCCTCCCGTCTTTTCTTCCGCCCAACCGCCGCCGGACCGAACCGGCAGCCGCCAGACCGAGTCTTTCGCATCCTTCTCGATGCTCGATGACGTCCTCACCCCCTCCGACGCGGGCTACGACGACGTTCTCCGCGCGCACTACGATGGATTCGTCGTCGACGATCCCGGCGCGCTCCCCGCGAGCGCGCACGACGACGTCCGGCGCGCTTTTCAGACGATGCTCGAGAATGGTGAGTTCACCCACGACGTCCTGCAGGCGGGACAGAAAGTTTCGAGAACCTTCGTCCGACGCGTCTTGCTCGGTGAACGAGGGTGCACGTATCATTATCAGCGTCTACGTCTGTTCGCACAGCCGTGGGAGGGGAGGGAGGCGTACGACGTCGTGCGCGAGCTCAACGAGCGGCTCAAAGAACGCACGAGGCGCGCGCTCGCGGCGGGACGTCACGAGAAGAGCGAGTGCGATTACAACGTGACGCTGATAAATTACATGGAGACGGTCGAGGAGAGCGAGGTGGCGCTGAAAGATGAGACGATGTACGGTTTGGGGGCGACGAGCGTGTCGTGGCACAGCGATTCTTCGTTGCGGGAAAACTCGACGGTGGCGGTGTATCACACGTACGCGGCGCCGAAGAGAAGAGATTGGTGCGTGGCGTTGCGCGCGTTAAACGTCGAGTGTCCGGTGCTTCGCGTGCCTTTGGAAGACAGAGCGACGTATTACATGTGTGGAGATTTTAACGCGACGCATCATCACGCCGTGCTCACCGGTAGCTCTGCGAGATTTAGTTCGACGCACCGCGTGGGCGTCGTGGCCAAGGACACGTGGAAGTACATTAAAAAGAGATGCATCGACGCGCTGAGACTGGTGCCGGAATTAGAGGGCGACCGAGTGCTCGATGCGAAAAAGATTCAACTCTTGGCCGAAGTGCATCGCGAGGTGGAGTTCCAATGGATTCGCATGTTTCATCTACAGGGCGAGGACCACGCGCGTCTGCACGCGAGGTATTGGAAACAAAGGATAGACGAACTCACAGAGGCTTGGGATCGAATGGAGATGTGTTTTCGAAAGATTCTTTCCAAACTGAAGCGCTCGTCGTCCAAGACGCAACCACCGCGCGCGTATTCGATGATGTTGTACGCCATGACAACCGTGAAAGAGTTGAGAGACGAACACGCGAAACGGTGCTCGGCGTCCGCCTACGCGCAGGTACCGCCGTCGTGTCAACCGGTCGATTTACCCTCGTACGACGACACATCGCCGCTTCCGTTCGAGCTCAAACCCGTGATTGCATTCATCGAAGAAGAGCGGGATGCGCGACACGGATCGAAGTAGTATCCAAGTAGTATCCAGGTTGTATCCAGGTTGTATCCAAGTAGTATCCAGGTTGTATCCAGGTTGTATCCAAGTACAAGTAGTATCCAGGTTGTATCCAGGTTGTATC
>MDTE01180667.1_pt1 | contig 10362 bp, 10 predicted proteins | sample 811231 | NCBI WGS metagenome assembly MDTE01 (sample SAMN05326651, study PRJNA326480) | marine metagenome | isolation source: seawater | place: Indian Ocean: Red Sea | collected 2010 | reverse complement strand
TTCTGAGTTGATTCCTTTGTCATCGATGTAGTAATCTGCAGCGGGTTTGCCTAGATAAAGATCGTTGAACATACAACCCCAGTCCCTAAGTTGTTTCAAGGTGAAGTCGTAATATTTTTCGTAAGCTTCCCCACGATCATTATCAAAGGTGCCCATACCTCTCGCGGTATGGTAAATGATTTCATGCCCTTTAATATATAGGTCGTTGATTTTTGAGATCCTGTCCCAGCGTGGGATAGCATGAGTGTATCGTTTGCCTTCTCCCTTTCCAGGGAAGCAGATCGTACCATCAATATCTACATTATACCTCAAGACCAAACTCCGTAGTAAATTGTTCCTCTTCTACCATGATTTGAATTATCTGGTATGTATAGCATCTTACCATACTCTGGGAAGTAAAGGTAGTTCAGCTCGGACCTCTTTAATGTATCGACAGCATCCTCAACAGTCTCACATATGGTATCACAACTGAGATTGAACGATGTATTAAGTAACATCGGCACCTTAGTTTTATTATAAAATTCTTGTATTAAATTGTAATAATTTTCATTCTCCTCTTCAGTTACAGTTTGAATCCTACATGTTTGATCTACATGTAAAACTCCAGGAATAATATCACGAACTTCTGGCAATGAATCCACAGCATACATCATGTACGGACTATCAATCAGACCACGCATATCAAACCAATCATGCACATGTTCCAAAAGAACTGTCGCTGCAAAAGGTCTGAATGGTTGTCTACCTTTCTTTTTATTCATGATAGCACGAGCATCAGGAATTCTAGGATCAAAAAGCAATGATCTATTACCAAGAGCTCTTGGTCCCTGTTCAGATCTACCTTGAAAAATTGCTACTGGTTCTCCTGATTCCAATATGTCTACTACATCAGAAAGGGAAACATCATATGATTCATCAGGAACAACATGTTTTTGTGGCGGACCAAGATAGAGTGTCTCTAGTGGTTTAATCTCTGTCGATTTTGTTTTTTCTCTCCACCATAAAGCAGCTTGTCCTACCGAGAGACCAGCATCATAGCAAATAGGTTCAACATATAATTTACAACCCTCTGGTAAATGTTTCAGGTATTCATAATTTGCAACGCAGTTCAGAGCACAACCACCAGACAACACAATATTCTTACATCCAGAAATCTCAACAGACTTTTTGATAAGAGAAATCATATAAGTTTCAAAGTCTTTTTGTAATCTATATGCTAGATCACAATATATTTTGAATTTAGCATTTGGATTTTTAATGTTATCAAATAAAGGGGGTCTTTTCACAAATGGATGTTGAGGAGTCCAGTTAACTCCTCTCTCAGATCTAGTCCAACAATCATTAATGATTTCTCCATCATCATCTAAGAATGATTGGATGTCTTCATTCTCTTCGCCAAAAGGAGCTAGTCCCATCAATGTACCACATCCAAGGTGACCAAACCCCAGGTAGTCTGCGATACCAGAGTAAACCATACCCATACCAATCGTAGGATTGTCTAGAGTGTGATCATCAAGTCTCTGGGTCAGAGGTATACCTCTCTGATGCAACTTAGTAAACTCATTTGGATATGATGCTTTATAAATTGTCTCTACCTCGTTCCCACAGTCCTCAATATAAGCTCCTGCCCCATCAACAATCAGACAAACTGCCTCCTCAAAACCAGAGTTATAAAACCCAATTGCCGCATGGTATAAGTGATGATCTTTAGAATAATCTTTTATAGGTATTCCCTCTTTTTTAAGAGCCTTTTGTACTAGAGTTCCATACATTCTAGTATTATATTTTACATTATCATCTAAGTGAATACACTGAGGATAACTAAAGAGCACATCAGAAAATGGATCCATCTTCTGACCATGTTTATATAAGGACAATACGACATCACCATCATGTTTAAGATGACTATATCTCTCCTCTTCAATCATCCAAGAGATATTACCATCCTCCATGTAAACTACAGAGGCATCGTGTCCTGCATTTATTGAGAGAATACCATTCATTGTACTATATCAAATTCGCATTGAACATTAAAACTAATTGTAACACGATCTGTTACAGCTGGATCAACATAGTGATACATTTCAGAAGGAAAGATTATGATCTCACCCTCCTTTGCATACGATGTTCTGTGCATAAAATCTTGGTAAGGTTGATTAGATCCATTACCAAAGAAGACAGTTTTATTATTCTCCTCTAAGTGGTAAAGATAGATCGCTGAGAAGGTTGATCTTGGATGCACATGTGGATGATGACAATTGCCACGCTCATAGTATGTGTACCAAATATCAGATAGATGTATGTTGATTAGATCTGGCATCTCAAATGGCAGTTCATCAACACAATCTGCAATTGGATCAAACACAATGTTCCTAATAAAGTCTAGGTCATGTAAGTGATCCATGAATGCTGATGATGGATCATTAGCACCCCTGTTTTCCCAAGGAAAAGATAGGTCGTAAAACTGAGAGTCTTTATCAGCTTGAATCCAGTCCCAAAGAATTGCTTTTATGTTAGCATGATTCTTAACCTTTGTTCTATATAAGAACGGACCTGGGAACAATGTTACATCAGATGTTGAGGATTCTATCGACATCTTCCATTCTCAGAGTGTATGTGCCTGGGTTTTGAACAGCAATAGCAGCAGCTTTATTTGCAAAAGCAATCGCCTCTTCCATCACAGGTAATTGTACAAAATAGAATACCAATGCAGCAAGGAAAGTATCACCAGCACCTGTCACATCAAATGTTCTGACGAGATCATTACAGGGAAACTTTTTCTTGTTCCACACTGCTCCTTCATCTCCGAGAGTAACAATCATATTCTCTCCATTAGGGATGTTACTAGGATCTAATGACTCAAATTCTTTCTTGTTAATTTTATAGATGACATTACTGAACTCCGTAGGGAGTTTAGTTTTTTTCGTATCCACAAATACTTTAGTATTAGGATACCTGCCAGCAATATTGCTGATTGTTTTAGTATCAGGAATGAATCCTTTATTGTAGTCTGAGATGATGATTGCGTCATAGGTATCATGTAGTAGTGCCATCTGTAACTGAGATGGATGCAACTCTTTTACATCAGGCTCACTATCAACTCGGACAATTTGTTGACGACTTTTAGTATCAATAAACCTGGTCTTCTTTGACACTTCTTTATTGCATAAAAAAGTGACAGTAATGCCAAGAGACTCTAAGTTCTGCTTGACATTACCTGCCATACCAGGAGCAGTATCTTTACCTTGCTCAACAAGAATAGGAACAGGTGCCTCTGGACTTAGGCGATCACACTCACCATAGACCCATTCATCTACACAACTATCCCCGATCAATAATACTTTGTATGGTCTTGCTAGTTGCATAATCTTCTAATCTAGGGAAAAAATGTACCTCGGCAGAGAACATGGATCCAATGACTGACTTTCCTTCCCAGTCAGATCCTACTACCATTATATCAGGATTTGTAACCTTCACACAATTCTCTAGCTCTAGATCAGAGTTAAACAAGAGAACATGATCTACGGTTTTAAGACTTGAGAGCATGTATGCTCTATCCTCGGCAGTATTTATTGGTCGCGTTGGACCCTTCTTCTCTTTTACTCTTTCGTCACTATCAATAGCAACGACTACAACATCACCTTGGGACTTTGCATACTCTAGTAGTTCAAGATGACCACGATGGAGTATGTCAAAGGTCCCATTAACAAATACTTTCTTAGTCATTTGACAATGAAATCAGTTTACTATATTCGGGAAGATACAAGTATTCAATCTCGGAGTTTGCAAGAGTTCTACATGCATCATCCAATGTCTCTACAAGAGGTTCTCCACCAAGATTAAACGAGGTGTTAAACAAAATAGGACAACCAGTTGCTTCATAAAAACAATTGATTAGATTGTAGTAATTCTTATTCTGCTCTTCAGTCACAGTTTGAATACGACATGTATCATCGACATGAATAATAGAAGGAATCTTTTCCTCAATTCCTGGCAAACAATTAACAGCGTACATCATATGAGGAGTCTCCTCCATACCACGCAAATCAAACCACTCATGTACATGTTCTTTCAGGATAGATCCTGCGAAAGGACGGAAGTATTCACGCCGCTTTACCTTATTGACATGATCTTTTCCTTTAGGGTCACGAGGATCATAAAGAATAGAACGATTACCTAAAGCTCTAGGACCAGATTCAGATCTACCTTGGAAAACAGCAACAATATTTTTATTAGTAATCAAATCAACTACAGTTTGATCTGTTGCCTCAGATACTTCAGCACCATACTTATCGGAGGTGTCTACAATATCGTTAAGTTCGTAGTGATATTGTTGCCCAAGGTATAAACTATCTGCATAAGGACGGACCTTGGAATCACCAGTAACCCTATGATAATGAAGGAGAGCTGCACCAATAGCGGTGCCAGCATCATTAGAGATTGGTTCAACATATACATTGATACCCTCGTCTTTCATTTGATCAAGATACCAATAATTCGCAACACAATTCAAACCATATCCACCAGAGATAACAACATTAGATGTATTGCTAGCTTCAAGTGCGCTCCTAATTAACTTAAGAACTTGCTGCTGTGATTCAGTTTGAACTTTGTATGCTAAGTCCCTACGATTCTGCATCCTGGTCCAATCATTCCTATCAATCTCAGGATCAGTGTAGAGTTCTGGACATGATCCCTCATTAACGAGAGACGCATTTGGATATGTTGGGGAGAGCATGTTTAGATTAGTTGGAACATATCCACCAATCTTATTTTCCTCTGAGAAGAGAGAGGGAATTTTTTCATTTGGTTTGCCATACGGAAACAGACCCATAGTTTTGCCTGCTTCAATTGCATGGAATCCACAGTATTGAGTCACAGCTTCATACGCTTTGACAATACCAGGTGTGCAATCAACAACCATAAAAGATACTCCCTCCTCATCAGGATGAAGTTGAGAGTTTTCAAACTCAGGAATAATTTGTGGCGGAATACCAACACCATTACCACCTAAGTGTCTATAGATAGGGACAAATGCTGCAGGATAATCACATCCAAATACAGATTCAGTTTCCCAGAAGGTGTGATCTCTATCACCAAACTTCATTGGAATAAATGTTCCAGCACCATCAACTACAACAGAGACTGCCTTATCAAATCCAGAACGATAAAACGCACAAGCTGCGTGTAACTTATGATGAATGTGACCAAAGTCAATCACCTGGTGGTGACCCTCTGGAGTTTTAGATCTACGATCAATCAGTCCCAGCTTCCGTGCTAGTCCTGTATAAGGATCCTCTCCACAATACTCAAGTCTATTACCGCTAGCACTGATTGGTTGAGTGTGTGCTACTACAAGATAGTCTAGTTTATCAGTATAATCTAGAATCTTTGTCATCGATACTAGAGGAGCACCATCATACTTTGCTCTAGTAAGTCTCTCTTCTTCTACTGCAAATACAATCTCACCATCTTTTAGGAGACAAACTCCTGCGTTGTGTCCCCTAGTAATACCAGCAATCCATTGTGTCATTTTCCAAATCCTTTAGGTTCACAGCAAGAAGGAGTCATAACCTTCTGAGGTTCTTTTTTTACATCACGAGACTTTGGTTTACCAAGTCTCTTACGACATGAAGAGATGACTTTATCGAATACCTCCTTAGACATATCCATACACTCATCGTTCATCATGTCCTGGTAATCTTCCATCGTCAATCTAATTGGAGAGAATGTTCTAACATCTTCACCAACATCAATTATATCAAATGTAGAATCTTCAGGATATGAAATATTAACAGGATAGGTAGAACCAATCACAGCTGTTACAGATGTTCCTGTGCTCTTAGCAATATGCTGTCCTACAGAATCACATCCAACAAAGTGATCTGCATTCTGAATGATCCCAGCCCAAACTCTAATGTCTGTTTGTGGCCAAGCAACTGGAGGATCTTGATCTCCAATCTGGAATTGGAACTCACTCATGATCACAACAGCATAATCCTTTCTAAGATTATTAATTAGATCTACTGCATGAGTTGTATGAAAACTTCTAGAAGATGGATCAATAATATATTCTTGCTCTACCTGAACCCCTCTACCAAATGGTTGGAAGACTACAACCTTTTCCTTACCAGTTACATTCTTAATCTCCTCAATAGTATTGAGGGCAGTGATTGCTTCTGTCTTAGATAACCTGATGCTAGGTGCAGGGAGTTCTCTGGGTTCTTCGATGCCATTGATTTCCATATCAAAAGCTTGTGCAATATTACACTTCTGATTGTAATAATGCCACTGACGATATGGTTCTGGAGTTACGCAGTCCCTAGACTTGATGTAATCCTCAAACAGATTCTTGTGCCAACTGTCAAACGCATACTTGTGGAGAACGGGATGCGCTTTGTAGAAATTCATTCCACCTTCACACACGATGATGAAGTCATCATGAGTCTCTGCATACTTTTCAAATGCAGGGATAGAACAAATCACTCGACCAGCGCCGCCGTTAATAAAAAATGCTTTAGCTCTCATATTACCTTGAGTAACGGGTTATTTATTTACATGAATAGCACTTGTGCCATTCGGTCATGGTCGGTAAACATACCTTCAGAATACCATTGACTATGCAGTAAGTCAGCTTCATAAAGTATACATCTATTATACACCATCTCGAATTCTAATTCAACATTCCAGGGAGACTGTGGATCTTCATCAACCCATTGTCTCAACCATCTGTTTTTGGTTATTTGATTAAACTCATGACCAATTGCCACACAATCTTCAGTGATCATGTCTGGTCTAGGAAAGGATTGTTTACCAAAGTATGAATAGAGTCTCGTTCCACCTTGACATTCATCTCCTTTATTCAAATAGATTACAGATCCAAAATGAATATCAAATGAATCCTGATGAGGTATGCCACCACCAACATCCATTGTCTTGGCATTCATTATATTACACATGAATCCAGATTTATTCCAGTTGCTTTCCCACAACTCTTCATCAATAGGATTCTTCCATAAGGGATGTTGTTTAAGCTGATCGAAGAGTGGTTTGAGATTCTCCTTAACACGAGAGTCTTCTTCATAAACTCTCCATCCAGGGAGACCTGCAATCAGATCTGGATCATCTCTATTAGGAGAGTCAATACAATACTGTCTAACTTCATCTGGATTTTTATAGAATCCGTCAATGATCAATGCGTTCCTTTTTTCTTCTCCAATGTCAGATACAACTGTGATATCAAACTCTTTATTTAATTCAAACATGATTAGTTAATGAATGTTATGTTGCCAGCCACTGAAACTCTTTCGATGTCAGGAGTTCTGAATGGAACTACAGTATGCATTAGGCTTGATGGGAATAGAAAGAAGTCTCCTCTCTTAGGTAGGAAAAACTTTCTATTGTCTTGGAATGGAGGAACAGAATCACCATGAACGAACATGATTGATCCAGGAATAGGTCCATTACCTACCATATTGAATCTTTCTTTCTCTGTTTGTAACTCATCTGGCACATCAAGATACAGAACAAAACTCAAATCACCTCTATGGTTATGTAGGGGATTGTAATCATGCTGTTTTTGGTAATTGATCCATAAACTATCACACTCCCAAGGAGGATTCACATGATTCTCAATGTGATGAGACAATCCATCTAAGTATAAAGAGATGTAAGGATTAATTTGTTCTTGAAACCAGAGAATATGCATGGGTGTATAGTTCCACTCATCATGCATGTCTGCAGCTAACATTCTCTCTGCATTGTACTGTGGAACATCTCTAATCTCAGATGCTCTCTGTTCTAGACCATCTAAGATACTATCTTCCAATGACATCTGCAATAAAAAAGGTCCCCAGGTAATCGGTTTACACACGAATTGCCTAGGGACTTCTGTATTAATCATATCAAACCTTGGGAGTCAAAAAATATGGGGAAAATTTTTTCCCCATTAATGTAATTATATATTCGATTTTGTTTTGGGTCAGTTTGTAATTCCGTTGTTAGGACGCTCACCTGTAGTGATACCCATTCCAAGTTGATCGGGATCAAGTGGCCAGACAATCAAGTGAGTTGCTGTACCTACACCTGCCCAATCGGAAGGAAGATTTCTCAACTTAGCACGATAGTCTAACCAAGGTTGCCTGACAGAATCGGGCATGTCAACAGCTGCAACTCTAGAGTCACAAGCAGCCAGCATTCTATTTCTTGTCTCGCGAACCCATCCCCAACCAAAGCATACAGTTTCGTCTTCGACTACTTCACTAGGATCATCATGACTGAACAGAGGTGTGGACCAGGTGCTAGTTGATGTATCATAGTAGAAAGATCTGAGATCGAAAACTTCACTAAAGTGATATGGATCGCAGATAGTAGGGTTGGGCTCGTTATCGGGACCACATTCTACTTCATACTGTTCAGCAGGGTCTCTCCATCCCCACAGACACAGGGCATGTAGAGGATATTGTTCCGCATCTAAGGTAACTTCCACCATTCCAGGAGGAGTAGGAATCTGAGCGTCGATTGTTCCGACCTCAGCGATTCTCTCATTACCATCCATACCTGGTGTAGCTGGATCCCAAATGGTTTGGATATATCTGGGACCAACATAAGTAGCGATACCAGCTTCATCTGGATCCATCGTGTCTCCCATCCATTCTGTGGGGACCGAGAAAAGTACTGTTTTTGTGATTTGTGGGTTAGACATTGTTCTTTAGATCTCCTTTAATTACTGCCAGTAGGACACAACAACGAGACCAGCAGCACCGAAACCGCCCCAGCAGCATCCTCCATCGGTGAACGGTGAGAGACCGCCGCCACCAGGGAACAACGCCTGACCTTTACAGCATCCATGAGTGTTACCTCTGGAGCAGTTATCTTGGTTGAAGTTGGTTGAGGAAGCCCAGGGACCTACGCCAGGTCCAGTCCAGGATCTGGAAGTTCCCAAGCAATACTGGTTGTTATGCTTACCACCAGAAGGACCAATGATTCCAAAGTCTGCACCAAACCAGCAAGCACAAACCTGAAGGCACTTGTTACACTGTGCAGGAGAAACACAGGAGTAGCAACCTCCACCACAGTGGTGCCATCCCCATGCTCCACCTTGGGCACAGAAGTTAGAGAGACCAGAACCTGTTACATAACTTGTGCAACCTCTTCTACCACAACATGCTCTACCTGTACATTGTCGGCAGCAAGAACACTGTGATGTTCCTCCAGCACAAATGGTATATGAGGTAGAACCAGGAGTAAAGTCTCTGTATGCAAACAGAGTCTTAGTTGCATATGCACCAGCTCCACCTGAGGGACCGTTGGAACAACATGCACCGATAGATCCTGTGCCACCGCCAGAGGTCAACTCAAATCTCACACTAGTTGTAAGAGGAGGAACCGTCCAGTTCAAACAACAACCACCATTGGAAACACTCCAATAGTTGTTATTATATAAGAAGAACTGGTGAGCGACACCTGTAGAGACTCCAGTAACCTGTCCAGGACCAACTGAGTTGGCGATTAGAGCCTGATCCCCTTGAATCTGTTTATATGTCTGGTAATTAGCCATTGCTTTTAATATTCTAAAGTGGTGGAATCGTAATAGTATTTAGGAAAAAACATAACAAAAAGTGGGGAGGTTGCCCTCCCCAGAAGAAGAATCAGATGGTGATGATTCTCCAACCTTGTGTGCCATCATAGAATACCAGTTCAAAGGCAGCACCCTCAGTGGATACAACCATGTCTGCGGCATCACCCATAATTGGGTTGCCGTTTCTAGCAATTGTCAGGTTGTTGGAATCGAATGTGTCTGCGACATCAAAGATTCTAACGCTGTCACCCTTCGTAGGTGCTGAAGGTAGTGTGATAGTGAAACTACCACCGCTGGTGTTACAGAATGCTTGCTGTCTGTTAGCAAGAGTCGTGCCATTACCGCTGACATCGACATTGGCGTATGCACCCAGAGGCAACCAAGCTGCTCCATTGTAGAATTCAAATCCGTTGACATCTGTGTCGAAGCGGAGACCACCAGTGAGAAGATCGCTGCCAGTAGGACGACCAGACTTAGCACCACGCGGGGGAACCAGGATACCAGAGGTAGAATCCATCTTACCGCGAGTCAGGAATCCACGGACTGCTTTCTCAGTGGGACATGCAGAGTTAGAGTCGCCAGAGAGGAATTCATCAGAGGAGAATTCACTAATTGCTTCACCAACCTGACCACCGATAGCACCCAGTCTCAGTTCTGTCAAACCAGACAGGTTGAAGGCGGAAGCGTCCAAGGTAGCAGAACCAGTCAGCTGGTTAACTGAGAAGAACTCACCAACTCTGAAGTTACCACCTTGGTCAGTGGAGACGAAGAAGATCTTACCA
>MDTE01172020.1_pt1 | contig 10362 bp, 11 predicted proteins | sample 811231 | NCBI WGS metagenome assembly MDTE01 (sample SAMN05326651, study PRJNA326480) | marine metagenome | isolation source: seawater | place: Indian Ocean: Red Sea | collected 2010 | reverse complement strand
TATGCACTAGCAATAATCTTTATGACTTCCTTCCAGGAGTATACTTCTCCGCCAAGATTGTATACTTTGTTGACTGTTTTTTTTTCATTTATTGATTTCACGAAAATAGCTGCCACATCTTTTGCATGAATGGGTGAAAGGCCAAAGGCTCCCGCATTTAATAGATTGAGCCCCGTATGAAAATTTGGTGCAGGAAATGGAAGGTCTAACATATCCTTTTTCAGTTGAGTGCAAAATTCAGGGCGTCCGCTGCCTCTCGGGTCACCAAATACAAGCGAGGGCCTAAAAATTGTATAGTCCAGTTTCGACCACTTAAGATATTCATCTGCCAATATTTTTGTTTTTTGGTAGCCTGTACCATTCTTTTTTACACCGTTTGCGGACATGAGTATAAAACGACTGACTTGCTCATCTTTAGCAATATCAATACAACGCTTTGCCCCATCAAAATGGAGATTTTCAAATGTAATCCCCTTGCTTGGGAATTCACGAATAATGCCGACATTGTAAATAACTACCTCACATCCCTTGATAGTATCTCTAATAGCAGATTCATTGTCAAGATCTCCCTGGATTACTTCATATCCTCCTTCTTGATATAGTTTGGATTGACTTTCTTTCCTCACAAGTATTCGTGGAGTCATCTTTTGTGCAAGCAATTCATCAATAATATAGGATCCCACAAAACCAGTTCCACCAAATAATGCCACTTTCATGCTAAACCAACTTTTTTTGAATGAGATAATTGGCTCTTATTAGTTTGTTTCGAAAAAATTTGATCAATCACATTTTTTCTGTGCTCAAAAATGCGCTTAAGATCTCTCTTTATCCATAGGATATGTAACAGACTTCCCAATAGCCCAAAGGGAATACTGTAAGAAACCAAATCTTGAATCTCCACACCTCCTCTCACCTCTTTAAAAATATGGTTGTGATGCCAAAGTGTATAGGGGCCTTTTATTTGTTCATCAACGAACCTGAATGGAGGTTCAAAAGTAGTAATTAATGTGCGCCAATGTACGGGGACCTTAAACAGCTTGATCGTATAATCAATGACAGTACCTTGTTTCATTTCCAGGGGTAGTGGTGTAAGAATTCTAAACTTTAATTCTGATGGGGTGATCTCTGACAAATTTTCCGGCCTGGAAAAAAAATCAAAGACCTCTTCCAGCGAGCCCTTTATGTATTGTTTTGTTTTTATTTTATATATTTTCATAGCATGAAATTAATTTATTAAATATATATAACCAATATTAATATGAGCGTTTTGAGCGTTTTTTATACTTTTACTTTATTTTTTAATTCATGCATATTGTTAATGTAAATTACTTTTTTCCCAATCATAGTATTGAAGATACTAGAGGCGTTACCACCAACAATCAACTTTATCCTTTGATTGCCAATAATATGTTGTAACTCATTTACTTCATTAATAATCATTTTTTGATTGCTGTGATAATTTGCAGAAATAATTAAATACCTAGGTCCAAATCTATCTAACAAATCAACAAGAGACTTTACCGGCACACTTCGTCCCATATTGAATACTCGAATCCCATTCAATTCGAGTATTTGTTTTGTCACGATCAAGGGTAACTCATGATCATCTCCGGTAATGCTGAAACAAATTGCTACAGGTGCATCATCAGATAAATCAGTGGCCAACGATTCTCCCAAGTTATATATTGCTTTCCGGACAACTTCAGAAGCAAGGTGCTCTTCAGGAATAGTGAGTTTTCTAGCCTCCCACAAATCACCGATGAAACGCATAACAGGAAAAACTAACTGGTCATAAATAATGTCTAACCCTACACCTTTTAGATAGAGACCGGTTATGATGGTACTTATCTTTGCCTGGTTTGCTTCTATTGCAGCTTTAAAAAAAATGGGAATAATTTTGGTGAATTCAGCATGCTCTATATGATGAATTAATTCTTTATCTGCCAATCCCTTGAGCTCTATCAGATTGACTTTTTGAATTTTATTTTTATTATTCTTTAGAAATTGGTTTATATGACCTAAAGTGAACTTGCGGTGCCCACCCGGTGTTTGATAGCAGGGTAATTTATTCGCATCTGTCCACCTTTTTATGGTTGATACATTAACTCCCATGAGGAGGGCAACGTCTTTTGAATTCATAAATTTCATGGTCAAATATAAATGAATATTATACACATCACTAGAGCGATTTGAGCGATTTTATATTAGTTTTGTATAATTGTTCTATATTAATCACGTACTATTTTTCTATTTTATTCTGATTAAAATCTCATTTTTCCTGAATGGCGGTATGGCCCAAGGTGAATTGTATTGGGCAACCATATAGTTTCCCTGTGTTTCCAAGCCCAATTCATCAACCTTTTTTTTCAATTTTTGCTTATAATATGACGCACGTTCTACGGTGGCCCAACCTCCAAAGGATATGGATGCTACCTTGGAGAATCTTCGTTCTTCAAGTTGAACGCTCTGAAGATTAGGTCTAGGCAATTTGTCAAATTGATGTTCCCTTGGCATAACAAAAAGCACTTCATGCGTTTCCTCTTCCCTGTCTAATTGGGTAGAAATAACCGGCGCTGTCATAGCAATTTTCATTTCTTTATCATTACCACCAAAAATATAGCTTGCAATTCGGCGGAACCCTTCATTGAGAGCTGGTTTATAATGCTGCTGTACCTTTGTTACAGCTACAGTTATCGATTGATATTCTCGGATCTCAACTTTTCCGTGTTTTTCAAGCAGCTTGTACTCAGGAGTTTCAATTGCCATAACCAGACCAATAGCTGTGAGAGATATAAATATTTTTTTCTTCATATATACATCCTTGATTCATTTAATGAATGGTACGAGAACAGAAGTTTGCTGCTTGTACTGCTGATATGATTCCATATCACCCCAGTTTTTGTCAGAGCTGGCTTCCAGCAAGTTTATGCCGCTGACCCTAGTCAGCAAAAGAGTAACAAACAGTGGTGATATCAGAGTTGTGTATTGCCATCCTGATAAAACGGGAAATGATATAATGGCCATTCCCACCCAAATCAGGATTTCACCAAAATAGTTTGGATGACGAGAAATTGACCAGAGCCCGGTTCTTATAAATCGACCTTTATTATTTGGGTTATTCCGAAAGCGCCTTTTTTGCTCATCCGCTGTTACTTCAAAGGCAAATCCAATCATCCAAATCATTAAGCCAATCAAAAAGTAGCCGTCATCTATAAGAGGATGGTTATTCAATATAAGCGTCAAAGCATTGGCGGTAGTCAGAAATACCCACAATGCGGACATACTGAACCATACTAAAAATCTTAAAAAAGACTTTTTGACCTTATGAAAACGTTTGTCCTCTCCAACCTGAAACACCCGAACAATCAAAAACAGTCCAAGCCGCAGTGCCCACACCACAATTAAAACTGCTACAACCTGGGAACGATGATTCAATTCATCAGCACTAAATACAGCAAGCGCGGTCATCACTAGGTAGGCAATCGTCCCTGTGATATCATAATATTTTTCTGTTTTAAACAGGTAGGAGGGTATGAAGACAAGCCAATGGATCAGAAATCCAACGGTTGCGATCAGCATCAGACCTGGATAACCAAAGATACTAGGACCGTCCAATGATCCAGCATACCCAATTAAAAGGGCAAGTAAAAATAAAAATATGGATATAATTATATTGATCATTATTTCGCCTTATTGATTTGAATAATATCTATTTTTTGTATTGAAAAAAAAGAATCATAAAATTATGAATTCTCCTATTTTTGGAATTATAAATTGATTCTCATTTAATTCATATTTTTGACGAGCAATCTTCAGTTTTTTTATTGGGTCAAAAATTGGTTCCGTAGTAAGTACAAAAGTTCCAAAATGAATACCTACACTTTTTTTTGAATCTACATCCAAGTGAATCTGAACTGCTTCATCAGGATTGATATGAAAATTCTTCATGAACCACCTTGGCTCATAAGCGCCCATTGGGATTGCCGCAAAATCAAAAGGGCCATAATCTCTGCCTATTTCTCTGAACTGCACATCGTTGTATCCCGTATCCCCGGCAAACCAAAATTTAAAATTACCTACTTCAATCGCCCATGATGACCAAAGTGTATCAAAACTTTTAAATACGGTACGTTTGGACCAATGTTGCGAAGGCAAACAATTTATTTTTATCCCAGCATACTCATATGATTCAAACCAATCCATTTCAATGACCTGTTCAATATCCTGATTATTAAACCATTTCTTTAAACCCAACGGCACTGCCCATAAAGCAGAGTTGCCGATTCGTTTCACCGTTTGATAATCAAGATGGTCATAATGATTATGGCTTATTACAATAAGGTCAATCCTCGGAAGTGAATCAATCGAAATAGCTGGATTTGAATATCTTTTTGGACCAGCAAATTGGACTGGCGAACATCTATCGGAAAAAATAGGATCTGTAAGAATATTTTTACCATTAATATGCATAAGCGCAGTTGAATGTCCAATCCATAAGTAAAAATTTTGCCCATCTTTTATACGATTATTTATATCAGAAGATTTAACTGTCTTTATGTCAATATTGTCGGGAGCTTTAGGTCGATCCTCACGCATCATTTTAAATAAATCGGATATTTTTTTATCTTGGGTTTCTTTGGAAAGATATGGGTTCGTAAAACCATTAAGCGTATGGTGAGACTTGCTCCTATCAAAGTATTTGTTGCTGTGATTATTTGAGATCAGAATTGCTATTGAAGCAATTACCGTAAAGCTAATTATAAAGGATTTCACAAACTTTTCCTCTTGCTGTACAGATAATGAGAGATCCCCCATTCTTTGCCATTACACATACCAAAAAGTTCTTCACAAGCCATAAAGAAAATACGCCATCTCTGGAACCACAATTTGGCTTTATCGATTCCATATATTTCTTTAAATATATCGAGAATTATTTTTTTGTTTTTGTCCATTCGGTTTAACCATGCCTGAGATGTTTTTGCATAGTGAGTTCCCGAAATACGCCACACCTTTTCAACTTTTAGATGATCCTGAAAATGGAGTAATAAGCGGTGCGAAGGCATTTGACCACCACTGAAAAATTCTCTGGCCATCCAATCTCCTGGACCTTGATCTTCATAAGGATAAGCCAGAGAATTGTGGGAAAAAATGTGGATAAAAAATTTTCCGTCTGCATTAATAATGCCGCTAATACGTTTAAGTAATTCCCTGTAATTACGCATATGTTCAAACATTTCAATAGATATAACGCGGTCAAATCTCTTTTTGGTACTAAAACTATTCATATCGGCGGTAATAACTTCAACATTTGTTAATCCATCCTTCTCACATCGCTGTTTAATAAATTTTCGTTGATCAATGGAATTACTTACAGCGGTAATTCTGGCATTTGGAAGTTCCCTAGCTATAAAACAGGTAAATGAGCCCCAGCCGCAGCCCAACTCTATAATATCCATACCATCTTCAATCTGGGCTCGTTGAAAGGTTGTTTTTAGCATGGCAGCTTCCGACTCGTTCAACGAATTGGTACCGATGGGCCAGTATCCAGAGCTGTATTTCAATTGACTTCCAAGAACCTGTTCAAAAAATTCAGGGGGGACTTCATAGTGCTGCTCATTTGCTTTTTCAGGGACAAGAGCAATCGGACTATCGATAAGCTCATCTACCCATGCCTGGTGTAATTCTTCCAATTTTTCTACACTTGTATTTTTCAAAATACTTAAACGTTTCTGATTAAGTTTTCGGATTCCAATGCGAATCAGAGCATCAGGTAGAGTACCTTTCTCCGCAAGAGATATAAGTGACTCTAACATACTAATATTCTACCTTTATATTTTGTGCCCTTGGTTTTGAAAAAACAAATTGATAGTTTCCAATATTCCTTTCCCGGAATCCTGATTCGCAATAGACAAAATAGAACTCCCACATGTTAATGAATTCACTAGAAAAACCCAACTTTTTAATTTCGTCCATTTCCTTTAAAAACTTTGTCCTCCAGTTTTTGAGTGTGATTACATAATGCAGGGTAATGTCTTCCAGGTGAGATAGGGAAAGGTCCGTGTATTTTTTCATCGTTTCGGTCATCTGTGAAATAGATATCAGGCAGGATCCTGGAAAAATATATTTCTTAATGAAATCAACCGAGCCCTTATATGTATCAAATTCCTGGTCATTATAGGTAATGCCCTGCATAGCAAAGAGTCCATCTTTTTTCAATAGAGATGATACTTTTTTCAAAAAAAGTGGTACAAATTGATGTCCAACTGCTTCTATCATTTCAATGGACACAATCTTATCGAACTGGCCGCTAAGATTACGGTAATCATCCTTCAATAAGGTGATTTTATGCTCTAAACCGGCCCGCTGGATTCTATCTTTCGCAAATTCATACTGGGCATCCGATATTGTTGTTGTTGTGATGTTACATCCGTAGTTCCTAGCTGCGTAGATTGCAAAGCTGCCCCATCCGGTACCAATCTCTAGAATCGAGTCTTCCGTCTGAATATTCAGCTTTCGACATATGCGGTCCAGTTTTTCTACGGATGCATCCTTCATGGTGCTATATTTATTCTTAAAATATCCACATGAATAGGTCATCGTTTCATCGAGCCACAGTTGATAGAATTCATTGCTCAAATCGTAATGAGAGAGAATATTTTGTTTGCTCCCGGATAAAGAGTTTTTTTGTAACCAATGGACAAACAGATTTAGAGGCTTCGCCAATAAAGCCCAGCCAGAATCCAATCGACTCATTACATCTTTATTACGAAATATAGTGCGAATCAGAGCAACCAGATCATTGGACTTCCAACACCCTGCCGTGTAGGCTTCCGCAGCTCCCAAAATGCCGCCACTACCTAGTAGTACATAGAAATCGGATGATAAAACATCAACTTGTATTATTGATTCCGATTCCGAATTACCAAACGAATACATTTCTTTTCCATCAGTAAGCTTAATATGGCCAAATCGAATATATTTAAATCGCTTAATAACCATAGATTTAAAAATAGCAGATAAATAACTTACTTTTTTGTTTGCTTTCAAGCTATCAGCTACAATATCAACTCTCATTTTGTTTTCCATTAAATTTTTCCTGCTTCAACTTATTTGGATGTGTATAAAATTGAGCCCCCTTTAACCATAGTTTAGCAGCATTCCAATGAATTCTCCATACTACCATCGCTGTTAAAAATGGAAACCGTAGCGACTTCCTCATCAAATTTTTTACAGTCATCTTTTTTCGATGCATAGATAAGGTGGCATCAAAAACTTTCTCCCCATCTTTAAAATTCTTCATATTTACCAATAGGTTTTCACCCGGCTGGGTAAACATCCATTCGTAATCATGATTCATTCCCCAGAACGGGCTAACATGAAATTCCTTTTTAATCTTGGATGTGAGATTTCCCTCGCCGTTCAACCGATCAGAAATCATGTAAACATGCCTTTCCTGCCAAGGTGTATTGGTGACCTCTGCCATTACGAGCTCAACATCATCATCTTGTTCATTAAAACAATAATAGAAACTAACCGGATTGAAGCAATACCCATAGTAGCGCAAGTGGGTGAGCAAACGGATGGGTCCCGTAATATCTTTTCCTATCTCCTTCTTAACCGTGATCCTCACAGCAGAATCCAGCGTCTGCTCTTCATCGCCATGGTAATCCCTGCGGTAGAATGATACAATTGATGGTTTATTTGTATTCCAAAACCATGATTTTTTAAGCATACTCTCCACCTTAGCAACATCAAAATATGCCATGAAAATAGGATAGGTAAAAAAATGGTCAAAGGGGGTAAAACGTCGATGACTGATGGAACCGGTGTAAATATAATTACTATTTGAAAGGTTCACAGATTGACCCCAAAATGGCTACACACCTCCAATGCACTGACAACACCATCTTCATGGAATCCGTTGCGCCAGTAGGCACCACAATAATATGTATTTTTGATACCGCTAATTTCATGTTTCCTTTTTTGGGCTTTGATACCTTCCGGGGTGAACTGTGGATGATCATAAAACATTGTTTTTACGATTTTTTCATCATCCACTAGGTCATTATTATTCAGCGTAACACAGTATGTATCTTCGGAGTCTAGGGTCTGTAGTATGTTCATATTATAGGTCATGGCCATTGGCTTATATGGTTCCTGATCTAGATTATAATTCCAGCTGGCCCAAGCAAGTTTACGCTTGGGTAAAACAGATGAATCTGTATGTAGAATTGCTTCATTGGATTGATATGGTAATGCACCAAGAATTTCCTTTTCCTGATTTGTCGAGTCCGCAAGCATTCGCAATGCCTGATCGCTGTGGGTTGCGATGACAACCGCATCAAAAATTTCTTCTTTATCAGTTACCTGAATTGTGATCTTGTTGTCTGATCGGCTTATGGACTGCACCGCAGTATTCAACTTTATCCTAGAATCAAACTCTGCTATCATTTTTTTCACGTATTCCTTTGAGCCACCCTTGATAACCCACCACCCGCTGCGGTTTTTCACCTCCATAAGTCCGTGGTTGTTAAAAAAACGAATAAAGAACAGCGCAGGCATGTCTAGCATGGACTGCGCATTACTAGACCAGATCGCTGACCCCATGGGTATGATATAATGATTGATAAACGATAGTGAATAATTATTTTGTTTTAAATAATCCCCAAGCTTTATTTCTGCTGAAAGATCTGGAAGGTCGGCTTTCCCCTTTTTGTTGAACCGAAGAATGTCCCGCAGCATAATCCAGAACGAATAGCGTAAATAATTCAAGCGCTGGGCAAAAAGGGAGTTTAAAGAATTACCAGCATATTCTAGATTCTTCTTCACTGATTTTACACTAAATCCCATTGTCGTTTTTTGCCGCTGTACTCCCAATTGATCTAAAAGCTTGATAAAATTAGGATAGGTAACTTCATTATATACAATAAATCCAGAATCCACGGCCAGTGTTGATTTCTTTGTCTTGATGGTATGCGTATGTGTATGACCACCGATATAATCATTTTTTTCAAAAACAGTTATCTCGTGCTTGCGATTAAGTAGATAAGCGGCAGTCAAACCAGATATCCCCGTGCCAATAATTGCTATTTTCACCAGCCCTTATTCCCACTCCTGCACTATTTTTTGGATCTTGGATATATCGTAGCCAATTCCTGCTAATCTTTGTGTTATCTTTGAAAAAGTATCATCAGACAATATGGGCTCACGGGACATGATCCAGACATATTTACGGTTGGGAACCCCAATAACCGTATAGCTGTAATCATCATCCAGGTCAATTACAAGGAATGGCGCTTTGAATGGCCATATAAACTGCATCCGCCACTCTGCATTTGTTTCAGTATTGTAAATGAAACCTGTTGGCCTGTACACTTTTTTCTTTCCACTTGGATTATCTTGAAAAAAGGTAAAAGTGGTCTCAATTTGACCTTTACTATTCAGGCGGTAAGATTCAATTGCATTAGTGGCACGCTTTTCAATAAATGTAGGGATGTTGGCAATCACATACCAATCACCCATGAAGCGTTCAATATCTACGTAGGGTACTGTTTGCATTATCTTAGCATTGCTGTTATTGCTGGAATTGCAGGCAACAGTAAACAATAAAAAAAATAACAGGTTAAATATTCTCAAACTCATTGCTCAACCTCTCAAACCATTTTTTGAATTCACTTCATTTTCCACATCCCTCAACAATCCTACAATGCTGTTCTTATTGATCATTTCTATCATAAAGTCAGGTATGGAACCACCGGGGTGCATGGTTAAAATATAAGCGATTTTAACTTTACCTGGTTTTACAGGCTCCCACTTCCACAGTCCAGCACCTTGTTTAAGGTAGGTGGCATTGTCAGAATAATGTAAATTTTTCTGACCTTTCTTTGGATCCAAAAGAATCCAGTAACACATCACATTTGAAAATTGAAAATCAAATGGTTTCCGGCTCATGTAAAAATAATATTCACGATCATCAAAAAAGGGAAGATCTACTTTTATTCTTTGGTATCCTATCAGGCTATTCTGGGTATAATCAATTACTTTACTATGCAGAGATTTAGAATTAGAAAGAAACGAATTATAATCACCGACATTCATAATAACATCTGTGAAGTACTGCGGTTCTATATTATAAACCTTTTCAACTTTTACAGCACTGAGTTTTTTTCCATTAATTTTCTTTTCGCTAATATAAACTGAGTCGCTGGTCTTTTCGATGAAATTCCAATTGGAATTGGCATATAATATTTTGAGTAATGACCGGTTTTGTGAATTTATTCCTTCCCCAGAGAGGTTCGTGATACAAAAAATTGTGAAGACTGTGATGTAGATATGAATTTTCATTTTTTGATTACAATTATT
>MDTE01041580.1_pt1 | contig 10362 bp, 9 predicted proteins | sample 811231 | NCBI WGS metagenome assembly MDTE01 (sample SAMN05326651, study PRJNA326480) | marine metagenome | isolation source: seawater | place: Indian Ocean: Red Sea | collected 2010 | reverse complement strand
TATCGTGATCCCTGGTTCGAATCCAGGCGCCCCAGCCAAATAGTAGATATTAGTTTTAATATTCCCAAAGAGATATTCTTTCAGATAAAAATGCATGAACTCGCAAAGTCAACTGCATTCCGCTTGCGTTCTACTCCTTTTAGTTTGATACAAAAGAAACTGGAAGAAAAACATTTCTCTCTTTAGAAGTTCTCTAATAGATCAAGTTAATGACGCTAATCTAAACCTATTGCTAAAGCACAAAAACTTTTTTCTACCCGAAACATTCTTTTTGAAGGAAAATACAATTGAATACTTTAAAAATTATAGGGGAATGTTAGAATCCACGTATGCGCGACCAGTTAGACGTTTCCCAACCAAATATTGGACCTCAAAAGCTGTTATCCGATAAAACAGAGCTTTCTTATCTAAAAAACCTGAACAATGCCCAGCAAGCAGCTGTTGAGGCAACTGAAGGTCCGGTCTTAGTACTAGCCGGTGCTGGAACTGGTAAAACGCGAGTGTTAACAACTCGCTTGGCCCACACACTAATGCTCAATCTCGCAAATCCATCTCAATTACTTGCTGTTACATTTACAAATAAAGCCGCCCGGGAAATGAAAAATCGTGTTTCAAGTATCTTGAATAAATCGCTTGAAGGGTGGTGGCTCGGAACCTTTCATTCTATTGGTGCGAGAATTTTGAGGCGGCACGCTGAAGCCTTGGGCCTGAGCAGCACTTTCACAATTCTTGATACTGATGACCAAGTACGCTTAATTAAGCAGTTCACAGATATTCATGACATTGATGAAAAACGAGTGTCCCCCAAAATTATTGCCGGGGTACTCCAGCGTTGGAAGGATAGAGGCATTACTCCAGAAAAAATTCCTAATGCTGAAAAAAAACATAATTTAGAGGGAAAAATTGCTCGACTTTACAGTGACTATCAATCCAGACTGGAGTTAATTAATGCTGTAGATTTTGGAGATTTAATCCTTCATTGCCTAACACTATTTTCAAAATATCCAGAAATTGCAGAATTATACCAAAAACGATTTCGCTATATCATGGTGGATGAATACCAAGATACTAATATTGCGCAATATCTCTGGTTACGCATTCTGGCACAATCTCATCAAAATATCTGTTGCGTCGGCGATGATGATCAGTCCATATATTCTTGGCGTGGAGCAGAAGTCGAAAACATTCTGCGTTTTGAACAGGATTTTCCTGGGGCAACCATAATTCGCCTTGAAAAGAATTACCGCTCAACACCGCATATACTTGCTGCAGCATCAGGTCTAATCCAACATAATTCGGACAGACTAGGTAAAACGCTCTGGACTGATGCCAATAAAGGCACAAAAGTAAAAGTCTTTGGCTACTGGGATGGTGAGCATGAAGCATACGGGATCGGGGATAAGGTTGCGCAATTGAATAATCAAGGGAAAAGCTTCAATGATATAGCCATACTTGTACGAGCAAGTTTCCAAACTCGCGAATTTGAAGAGCGCTTTATAACTCAGGCTATACCTTACCGCGTTATCGGGGGCCCACGTTTCTATGAGCGCCAAGAAATTCGAGATGCCATAGCATTTCTTAGAGTTGTGGCCCAACCGAATGATGACTTGGCATTTGAGCGGATCGTCAATCTTCCAAAACGGGGCATTGGTCAAAGGACAATGCAAACATTACACTTTTATGCAAGAGAAAAAAATATTTCGCTCACAAATGCTATTAGCGAATTATTAGAGACAGATGAATTTCGCCCTACCGCACGAGCAGCATTTTCAAATCTACTTTTAGATCTTAATCGGTGGCGTAATTTTCAGGATTCCATGCCTCCTTCTAAGCTTGCTGGGGTAGTTTTGGATGAATCCGGATATATAGATATGTGGAAACTAAAAAACCACCCCGATATCTCAGGTCGCCTTGATAATCTGAAAGAACTAGTCACAGCTCTCGAAGAGTTTCAAAGTCTCAGTGAATTTTTGGAACACGTTAGCCTTATCATGGATAATGACGACAATATTGATGTTGATAAGGTCAACCTAATGACACTTCACGGAGCTAAAGGTCTAGAGTTTGATAACGTTTTCTTGCCGGGGTGGGAAGAAGGTTTATTTCCCCACCAACGCGCACTAGACGAACGAGGTGTTAGCGCGCTGGAAGAAGAAAGACGTCTAGCCTATGTTGGCTTAACTCGAGCCAAACACAACGCTTTTATTTGTTTTTCTGCTAATCGACGAATTTATGGTCAATGGCAAAGCACCCTTCCTTCCCGATTTATAAGTGAACTCCCAATTGAGAACATTGAATGGCATTCTGATGCTGGTGTGTATGGAAACAATTTCCCAGGGATGGAAAAGGAAAATATGTTAGCTCATGATAGTTACATCCATAACCGAAAAAATTTTTTAGTGGCCTCAAATCGAAGCAATAGTGATGAAAAAAATAAAATGGCAAGTAACAATACCAATAAATCACCAATCAAACTTGGGGGTCGGGTTTTCCACCAAAAATTTGGCTATGGATCCATTGCCGAAATTGACGGGGATAAATTGAGAGTAGATTTTGAAAAAGCTGGAATTAAGCGTGTAAAAAAGGCGTTTGTCGAAGCGCTATGAAAAACAAGACATCAACAACAAAAGTATGGCGAATAAAATTGGACGTTCCACCATTTTGTGTTTCTGAAGTTGAGAGTATTCTCACTCACCACTGTGCAAGCATATCACTTTTTTGGGACGAACAAAAAAAAATTTGGAATATTGAAGGCCTTAGTGAAAAAAAGCTAGACCTCGTATTTATAAAGCATCACCTGAATACCGTTTTAAAAAACTTTACACCCAAACTAAGCCCGACAATTGATACTCTCACCCCATCTCATTGGCTTAAAAATCATGTTTTAACCTTTTGCCCTATCCAGCTTGGTCGTTTCCGAATTAAAGGAGAGACCTTCAATGAGAATAAAAATATAAATATTTTCGACATATGCCTCAATGCAGGAACCGCATTTGGCTCTGGCAAACACCCAACAACAGCTCTTTGTATTTTAGCTCTCGACAGATTTGCAAAAAAAAAAACTTTTCCCGCATTCTCGATCTAGGATGTGGTTCGGGCATACTATCCATCGCAGCGGCAAAACTATGGAGAACAAGGGTTTTTGCTGCTGACATTGATCCTGAGGCTGTTCGCGTTACCTCATATAATGTAAAGCTGAATGGGGTATCTCATCTAGTTAGTCCCATTCCCACTTCTACCAATCTCCTGGCATCAACAAGAGACCGCGGCCCCTATGACTTGATTGTTGCAAATATTCTTACGGTTCCCCTTATAACCATATCACAAACCCTGCTAGCCCAACTATTACCACAGGGCATTATAGTGGTTTCTGGTTTCTTGACGAAAGATATCAATCGGCTACTAAATGCTTTTTGCAGCAGGCATATAAAAGTTTTATATAAAAAAACCCAAGATGATTGGGTGGTAATTGCCTTGAAAAATTCTCGGAATTTGCAAAATTGCACTTAAGGTAAAATGAATTTAATTTACCCCAGATGTTGAAAAATAAAAAAACTATGTCAGAAGAAGAGTGGAAAACACGCGTTGATTTAGCAGCTGCATTTCGCTTGGTTGATCTTTTTGGATGGTCCGATTTACTTGCAACACATCTTTCAGCTCGTGTCCCAAACACCAATGGAGAATTCTTAATAAATCCATTTGGGCTAATGTTTGATGAAATAACAGCGTCATCATTGATTAAGGTTGATCAAGAAGGAAAAAAACTTTCAGATTCCAACTGCAAAATAAATCCAGTGGGGCTAAGCATTCACGGAGCTATTCACGCTAAATCATCAAAAATAAAATGCATTATACATACCCATACAACGGCCGGGCTTGGTATTGCTACACAAAAAAAGGGCTTGCTTCCTCTAAACCAACAGGCTCTTTCAGTCATTGCTCATATTGGTTATCACGACTACAATGGGTTTGCTTTTAATCAATCAGAATGTAAAAGCTTACTTAGAGATCTCGCCAAAAAAAATATTCTTATATTAAGAAATCATGGGCTTTTAACGGTGGGAGAATCGATTGCCGAAGCATTCATGTGGATGTATCGCGCTGAACGAGCCTGTCGGTTCCAGCTTGCATTTCAACAATCTGGTGCTGAACCAAGAATTATAGATGATGAAATCCAAAGAATTACCATTAACAGCAACATAAAAGCTAACAGCCCCGACGGCTACCGAACAATTGGTGTTACTGAATGGCCTGCTTTGAAGAGAAAACTAGATCGTCAAAATCCAGGCTACGATACTTAAGGCAAAAAAAATCAAGGCTCCTTTAGTTTAGGTGATGGGAATCAAGCTTCATGTACACGCTTTGTTTTTATGGCAAATTTGTCATCAGTATAATAAGCAGTAAGATGAGACCCAAATTAATCAGACATGCAATTAGATAAACATAGAGCGCTTTTGCAATATCTAAGGTAGTAACACGGGCGCTACCATTTCCCATCCAGCTATCTTCAATTCTGCCCGAGCTATAACGGCGGGGACCAGCAAGAGCTATATCAAGGGCGCCAGCCATTGCTGCCTCTGGCCACCCCGCATTCAGCGAACGGTGTTTTGAGCTATCCCTTAACATTGCGAAAAACGCTTTTATTGGATTTGCTTTAGGCACGAATATAGCGGCTAGAACTATTATGCCACCTGCTAATCGAGCTGGTATCAAGTTAAGGATGTCATCAAGACGGGCAGCCGACATTCCGAAAGCTTTGTATTTTTCTGTCTTGTAACCGATCATGCTGTCCATTGTGTTAATAGCCTTAGAAACTAAAAGTCCCGGAAAACCGAAAAGTATGTACCAAAATGTTGGGGCAATCACCGCGTCTGCAAAATTTTCCGCCAAACTTTCAATTGCGGCGCGACCAATGCCATACTGATCCAAGAGAGCTGTATCGCGACCAACAATCTCTGACACTGCTGAACGACTTTTTTCAATATTTCCAATATCTAAGGCATTTCTTACGTCATTCACGGCATTGTATAATTCCCGTCCTGCCAAAAAGATAACCAAGAGCAATAATTCAACAATCCAACCAAACGGATGGTTTGCTGAAAGCCACATTATTACATATCCAAAGCTAATTGCTGCGCTTGTTACTATTACAACACTTATAAAACCCCGTATGGCACGGTCTCTTTCGCTCCGTTTTAGCCTATTTAATTTGTTGTCAAGAAAACTAATAAACTTCCCAATAGTGACTATCGGGTGTTGGAAATAACGAAAAATAAATTGAAAGTTTGAAAAGCAGGCTTCCAGCACCATGGCAATAACAAAAAGCAAAAGCGACCCAACCTTACCATGGTCATAGTAATGTATAAAATCCATTAGAGCACTCTAGGGATTAAGACTGTATATTATTATATTTATAAAAACCATCAATTCTGTTTTCAAAAGCTTCCCTTAGATTTTTTTCGCCACTTTAAATCTTAACTCGTTATAACAAAATCGAGAACTATAGTTTTAGTCACAATTACCTCACTCAACTCTCAAGTCCATTATTACCAGATTTTGCCGCGCAACAGCAGCGCTTTCACTATCTGGCGCCAGCTCAATTGCACGAACCCAATCTCGCCGGGCCCCATCTTTGTCATTGTTCAAGCGATTCAAAATTCCCCGCTCTAAAAGAGCTTCAACAAAATTAGGGTCAAGTTCTAAAGCTTTTTCGATATCTTTTCGGGCTAGTATCATTTTATTTAAATATCGATAAGCGGTACCTCGCAACACATATGCCAGAGGCTCTCTAGGTTTAATTGCTATAGAAAAATTTAGATCAAGAACAGCTCCAGAATAATCATTAACCATACCTCGGGCATAGGCCCTATCTAGCAAGATACTTGCATCACCTGGATATAGTTTTAAGGCATTTGAAAAAATAGAAAATGCTCGTTTATAGTCTTTTGCTAACAACCATGCATGCCCCGCTTGGATTAAAACTTTTCTCTTAAATTTTGCATGGTCATAAAGTCGTTCTGCTACATTTTCTAGATTTAGCGCAGCATCCTGTTCTAACCCCATATTAAGAAGTGAAATTGCAGCACAATAATTTGCAACCACACCACCTCCTAAATCCATCCAGGACTTTGCTCGTTCAAGACCAATCTGTGGCTTCCTCTCTGCAAGCTCTAAACATTTCCGGTATTCTGCGCTTTCGCCCAATTCTTCAGATATTGTTTTTTGCCCGTGCAAAAAAAATCCAAACAGAAAAAGCATAAAAACAATTTTCATTATAATAATTTCCAAATATTATTAATAATTCTTTTAGTAGTTCAAAAGCCACTCTTGCAAATTCAAACGTCTAAAAAAGCATGACTTGACCGATGGAAAACTCACCTGATATCGCTAAGCGCTTATTTTGTTTTGGATTTGGTTATACGGCACTAGCCCTTGCAATAACTTTAGATAAAAAAAACTGGTCTATAACAGGCACCTCACGGTCCCCAGAAAAAATAAAGGCTCTTGAATCACTCGGCTTCCAAGCTCATCTCTTCGATCGGGACAAGATGGAAAGCTCGTATTATCATGCCTTTTCACAGGCCAGCCATATTTTAGTTTCTATTCCCCCTGAAAAATATGGCGATATAGTAATAGACTTACACCAACATGATTTAAAAAACATGAATAATATTACCTGGATAGGTTACCTTTCAACGACTGGGGTATATGGCGATACTGGTGGCAATCTAGTAAGTGAAAAGTCAACACCAGCGCCCACTTCTGACAGAAGCAAACGCAGATTAAAGGCGGAACATGCTTGGACGGACCTCCATAAGGCTTATAATACCCCCCTGCATATTTTTCGTCTTCCAGGGATTTATGGCCCTGGTCGCTCAGCACTTGATCAAGTAAGAGCTAAGACCCATAAGCGCATCAGAAAAGAAAACCACCGTTTTTCCCGAATACATGTGGATGATATTGTTTCAGCATTAGCCGCATCGATAAATCAACCAAACCCAGGGGTTATCTATAACGTCTGCGACGATGAGCCGGCTGCACCGGAAGCTGTAACTGCCTTTGCGTGTAAATTGCTAGACGCTCCCGTGCCTCCGTTAATCGATTGGGCCGAAGCTCAAAAGACGATGACCTCAATGGCCCTAAGCTTTTGGAATGATAACCGAACCATAGATAACACTTTTATCAAGCAAGACCTCGGGTGGAAGTTAAAATACCCAACTTTCAGAGAAGGCCTGCGCGGAATTCTTGAGACAGACATTTCCGCAAAAGGATTTAGCTAATTTTCAATCTTCAATAGTCGTTCTAAAATAGAAAAAATGCGTTTTAGATCTCTATCCGTTGACAAGCTATGGTCACTATTCTTTGAATAGTGAATTTCAACATCATCACCACCAAATTTCTCCATTATACGTAAAGCTGTTTGCCACGGAACATCTCTATCCTCAATCCCATGTAACAATCTGAGTGGAATATTGAGGCTTATCTTACTCCTTAATAGAAGGTGATGCTTCCCATCCTCAAGCAGTTTTTTTGTTATAATATATGGCACTTCGTCATAATTATTTGGCACCTCACAATACCCGAGTTTGTGCACATCTAGCAATTGGTTTGCTGAAAGGTTTGGTTTAATTAAATCTTCAGTGAAATCTGGTGCAGCAGCAATGCCAATAAGCCCTGCAACCCGCTTTTTGCGCTGCAAAGCGGCCAGCAACATCAACCAACCACCCATACTAGATCCAACCAATATTTGAGGCCCTTTAGTCAGCTCATCAATAACCGTTATTGTATCTTCCAACCATCGACTAATGCTCCCATGTTCAAATTTTCCTGAAGATTCTCCATGACCAAAATAATCAAATCGCACAAACGCTTGGTCATTTATTTTGCAAAAATTCTCTACAGCTAGAGCCTTGTTCCCTTGCATATCAGACCTAAAACCGGTTAAAAAAACAACCCCGGGAGGCTTGCCATAAGTTCTGTGATAAGTGATTGTCGAGTCATCGGGAAGGTTAAGGTAACCTTTTGTAGAAGTAGTCTCTATGTCTCTTGAGGTCATAGTGTTTTCCGAAAGACAATAAAAAACAATGCTCTCCAAACAAGATGGATTATTTTATGCAAAAAAACAACACTACTAATACCGGGGCAACAGTACTACAAGTGCTTCCCGCATTAGGGCAAGGGGGGGGTGTAGAAAGAGGTACTATTGAAATAGCTGAAGCTATTATTAATTCTGGGGGCCGCGCTTTAGTTGCTTCTTCAGGTGGGCAAATGGTGCATGACCTTGCGCGCATTGGCGTAAAACATTTCACTATGCCAGTCCATTCTAAAAACCCTCTGAAAATTTATAAAAATATTAGTGAGATCTCTGACTTGTTATTGGACGAAAAAGTGGACTTGATTCACGCAAGATCGCGGGCTCCTGCCTGGAGTGCATTTTACGCATCAAAAAAAATTGGAATACCATTTGTCACTACTTTCCATGGTACTTACTCAACAAACAATTTTCTGAAGCATGCTTATAGCAAAATAATGACCAAAGGTGCGCGTGTAATTGCAATTTCAGAATTTATCGCCGGGTATATGCGACAACATTATGGAGTTCCTGTTGATCTAATTCGCGTTATACATAGAGGAACTGATATTGCGAAATTTAGCCCTAACAACGTGAGTGCAGAACGCGTGGTTTCCCTTGCAAAGGATTGGCGCCTGCCAGATGGGAAAGCTATTATTATGTTGCCAGGGCGCTTAACTAGATGGAAAGGTCAAACTGTTTTTGTTAAGGCTATTAGCAAACTCCAACGAAGCGATGTAATTGCTTTAATAGTGGGGGCCGACCAGGGACGGACTGACTATAGAAATGAGCTGGAAGCTCTGGTGGCTGCTTGCAAGTTAAATAACGTAGTGCGTTTTATTGACCACTGCGAAGACATGCCTGCAGCATACAAATTAACCGACGTCGTAGTTTCCGCATCTACTTCTCCTGAGGCGTTTGGTAGAGTTGTAATTGAGGCCCAAGCACTAGGAAGACCCGTAATAGCGACTAATCATGGCGGGCCAAAGGAGACTGTTCTAGAAGGCGAAACTGGTTGGTTGGTGAAACCCAACGATTCTGCTGCTTTAGCTTCAGCAATTCAAAGGGCACTATCTATTAGTGCAGAAGAGAGATCCAATTTAGCTGAAAGGGCAATTACACATATCCAAAATAATTTTTCCACAACTCGGATGTGTGATCTTACCCTTGAGGTGTATAATGAATTGCTTTAGTAACATGATGGTAATGCATAGTGGCCGAAAACACCCGTATTCTGATAATTAAATTAGGGGCACTTGGTGACTTTATTCAAGCGGTCGGGCCATTCCTAGCGATTCGTCGTTTCCACCCCAAAGCACACATCACACTTTTAACAACTGACCCATTTGAAACACTCGCTATAGAATCTGGCTTGTTTCAAGAAATTTGGATAGATAACAAACCTCGAATTTGGGACATTAAGAACTGGTTATCGCTTCGAAAAAAAATGCTAAAAGGAAGATTCAACAGAATTTACGACCTTCAAACATCAACAAGAAGCTCGCTTTATTTTGAACTTTTACGCCCGGGAATGCGTCCTGAATGGTCCGGTATCGCACTCAACTGCTCTCACCCACATTCCAACAATCAACGTGACTTAATGCATACGGTTGACCGACAAAGTGAACAACTTGCTATTACCGGAATAGATAACGTCCCATTAAGCGAATTGTCCTGGGTAAAGGCCGACCTATCCATATTTGAACTTCCTAAAAACTACGCTTTAATTGCTCCAGGCGGCGCTCTGCATCGGCCATCAAAGCGGTGGCCCGCTAAATTTTTTGGGCAATTAGTCACAGCATTAAAAGCAAAAAAAATTTGTTCTGTCATTGTTGGAACAAACTCTGATATTGATACGGTTGCTCCGCTTCTAAAAAGCTGTCCAAAAGCAGTTAATTTGTGTGGAAAGACTAATTTGTCACAATTATGCGTTCTCGCCCGCGACGCTTGCTTCGCCGTTGGTAATGACACGGGACCAATGCACATTGCTGCTACTATTGGTATATCTAGTGTCGTCCTTTATTCCAACGCATCAAACCCAAAACTTTGTGCGCCAAGAGGGTTAGATGTAAAAATTCTTCAGAAACCTAACATAAGTGATATTAGGGTAGAAGAAGTGTTAACGGCATTAAAAGGTACTCTCAGCTTCTAATAGGTCTTGCTGGCTTACATACATCTCTGACCCCTAGTGTACAAAATTTGTTGAAGAATTTTGCTTCAAATTTTGTTCGCTTCACTTCATTGACTTTAAAGTATTTTTGTGAGACAGCGGAGAGGATATATTGAAAATC
>MDTE01039875.1_pt1 | contig 10362 bp, 12 predicted proteins | sample 811231 | NCBI WGS metagenome assembly MDTE01 (sample SAMN05326651, study PRJNA326480) | marine metagenome | isolation source: seawater | place: Indian Ocean: Red Sea | collected 2010 | reverse complement strand
TCTGCTTTTGATCCACGTAAATATCTCAAAGAAGCCACCAAAGCGATGAGCGAGATCTGCGTCGATCGTTACGAAGCATTTGGCACTGCTGGGAATGCGTCAAAGATTCGTTCGCTCGACCTTGAAGAGATGGTCAAGCGTTACGACAGTGGGGAGCTGGATCCCACCGTTCATTAAATCTGGGTTGTATTGCTCTCAAGTAGCGGGTAGCAGGACTGCCCGCTACTCGTTTCTCCTATCTTTTTTATGAGATCGAGTCTCTCAAAGCTTTTTGTCCCTGTGCTTGCAATGGGCATCGTCATCCTGGCCTCGAACGAGCTGGTTCAGCATCCGGTTCAGGGAGTGCTCCTAGGAGTAGATCTTTCTTTGGTTTTGACTTGGGGGGCTTTTACCTATCCGATCGCCTTTTTGGTAACTGATGCGACAAACAGGATCTTCGGCGTCGGACCCGCTAAGCGTGTTGTTGCTGTCGGGTTTGCGTTCGGCGTCGGGCTGACTATGGTTGCCTCACTGGCGATTGCCTCCTCGGTCAGTCGGTCAACCGACCTGTCGATTTGGCAGGCGCTTTTTAGTCATCCAGATGCTTTTACAATGCTAAGAACTGCCGTTGCATCAGGCATTGCATTTTTGGCGGCGCAGCTGCTCGATATCAAGGTCTTTGATTTTCTGCGGAAAGCGGTTTGGTGGAAAGCGCCAACGGTATCGTCTCTCTTAGGGTCGGTCGTTGATACGGCAATTTTCTTCTCCCTGGCTTTCGCAGGCACTGGGTTGCCTTGGGTCACTTGGGGTATTGGAGACTTTTGCGCAAAGCTCCTGATGATCGCTGCGTTGCTATACCCCTTTAAGTTGCTGGTTCGGCTTCGCGGGGGTTTGGCTCATAGTTCCGCAGTGTAGACGGATCACGCTCAACTCGATATCTTGACGAAACGGATAGTTCATAATTCTTCGGGCCTTGAAAGGTAATGATAAGAGGGTCAAAAACGAACCAGTGATCGGTTGGATATCCGGTTATCCTAAATTGGGGACTATAGAAAGCTATGGATTCAAGAAACTACTTCCAAGAATATTTTCAGACACTGGCGGAGGGCCTGAGTCAGGCGGAAGAGACAGATTTGATAAAAGTATCGGAACTGATCGTTAAAGCGAGTGATGAGGGTAAGAAAACCATTCTTGTAGGGAATGGCGGAAGCGCAGCGATGGCAAGTCATGTTGCGGTGGACCTAGTAAAGGCTGCCGGTATACGTGCGGTGAACTTTAACGAGGCAGACCTCATCACATGTTTTGCAAATGATTTTGGGTACGAGCATTGGGTAGAAAAAGCGCTGGAGTTTTACGCTGACAGCGGTGATCTTATTCTTTTGATCAGTAGTAGCGGTCAATCACAAAACATCATCAACGGGGCGAAGAAGGCTTTATCGATGAATCTTGATTTGGTCACGTGTTCTGGATTTCGATCAGACAACCCGTTGCGTTCACTGGGGAAAATCAATCTGTGGATAGACAGTGATTCCTATAATCACGTCGAGATGGCGCATCATGTTTGGTTGGTCGCAATCGTCGACTTTATTATTGCCACTCGATGATTTTCAATCTTGCGACATCTTCCGACCGTGTTGATCAAGATCAGATAGCTGCCATCGACAAGCAGACAACAGGTGATTTAAAGCTTAATCCTGCGCAGCCGTTACAGGGTGTTGACCTAGCTGACTGAGTTCAAGTTATCTTCTTAGGATCCCGTGATTTCTCGCACTCTCCCTAAATTTCCTTTGTCGTGGAAAGGGCTCATTTTGACTCCTCATCCCTATGCAATTGGAAATCGGGTTGAGGAGATTTTTTTTGGACTCATGCTGGCGCGTCGCAAAGGCGTAAAGATTTGCCTTGTAGAGCACCTCAATCTGCCCGTGTTGCATGGCTATGAACTGTCTATCCGGTCCGCGTTGAATCTGCAGTCGCCTTGTATCTCGCACGCCCCCTGCCTGATTCATTGGTTGGCTGCACTAATTCTGAGTATTGCCTATCTGCCGCTCCGTCTCGCGAGTCGCGCCCTGTTCAGGCTTTCAGGTAAGCGCCTGTACGAGAGCTATAACTTTCCACGAATTGGAGTGGATAAGCTCTGGATTGATGAGCCGAACGACACCCGCGAGACCTTTTCTTGGGAAAGGGCTGAGGCGATGAACTGGCAGCGCCAACTCGAGGAATACGAGTCCCCGACCCTCCCGCTGGCGCTTTCTTGCGCTTGTCGAGATAAGTTAACGAATTATGGAATTGGTCCCGATGACTGGTTTGTTTGTTGGCATATTCGGGAACCTGGCTTCAAAAAGGACTTCACCAGGCGTAGTTATAGAAACGCGGACATTGGGAACTCGATTCTGGGTATTCAAGAGGTGACCCAGCGCGGGGGTTGGGTGATACGGCTGGGCGATGACTCGATGTCACCTTTACCCTCTATGGAGCGCGTAGTCGACTACCCCTTCACGAATCTCAAGTCAGAAGAGATGGATCTATTCCTGGTTTCAAATTGTCGACTGTATATTGGTACGATCTCAGGTCCGATGGAGTTGGCCATTCTATTTGCTCGGCAGATGTTGTTACTGAATATGTATGACTGGAGTTGCGGCAACTTGATCCGTGACAAGGATCGGGGCTTGCTAAAGCATGTCTATTCAGTAGCAGAGAAGCGTTATCTTAGCCTGAAGGAGTTAGTCGAGGCCGATCGAGAGTTGCTCTATACATTTGGGGAGAAGTCCTCGAAATATGAACTTGTCGAAAATAGCGCCTTGGAAATAAAAGAGGCGGTAATCGAAAGTCTAAGCATTGCAAATGAGCAAACGATTGAGCAAAGCGCGCTCCAGAGGCATGCGAGAGAGCGAATCAAGCGATCGGCCCGCAAACTGATCAGTCAGGATGGGTTTCACCCTACAGGCTCGAAGAGTGAGGAGGTCTTGCGCTTTCAATATAAAACCGCAGCTCGCGTGTTACTGGAGAAAGGGGCGATCTCTCAAGGTTACCTCGATACGAATTGGGAGCGAGATGAACTGAACCACAACACGGGCTCTCACAGTGAAAACACTCACCCAATGGTTTAAAATGGCGGAGCGGCAGAGTTAGCTGTCGAGCCGGCCAGTCCCGAAGCGGGTCTACACCGACTTGCGTGTATCTTGACTTATCTTCCCCGGACTTAGGGAACTCACCAAACTATGCATGAGCGCTTTGTTGTTCTGGGAAGCAACTCTTTTTCGGGTTCCCATTTCGTCGAATTTCTTTTAAGACAGAATCATCCTGTTTTGGGAATTAGCCGGTCGCCGGAACCCCATCCGGTGTTTCTCCCTTATAAAAATGTCGACAACCATCCGCGTTTGTTTGAATTTTTTAGAGGCGATTTGAATCTCGATCATTCTGATATCGTTAGCCGAGTCGCCGATTTTTCGCCAGACTATATTGTGAATTTTGCCGCGCAGGGGATGGTTGCACAAAGTTGGGATAAGCCCGAAGACTGGTATGAGACAAACGTTGTTGGGCAGGTTCGCCTGCATAATCGGATTCGGACCCTGCGGACGCTAAAGAAGTACGTCCACGTCACGACGCCGGAAGTCTACGGCAGCACCGATGGGTGGATAGGTGAGGCAGAGCCATTTTCCCCCTCAACACCCTATGCGGTTTCGAGAGCATCGTGTGATTTACACCTAAAGAGCTTCTTCCAGGCATATGAATTTCCTGTGGTCTTTACGCGCGCGGCAAATGTTTATGGCCCTGGACAACAACTCTATCGAATCATTCCGCGAGCGCTAATATCAGCGCGAACAGGAGGCCGGTTATCGTTGCATGGTGGTGGGAAATCGGTGAGATGTTTTATCCATATTCAGGATGTTGCAGATGCAACCTATCGGATTGCGCGTCACGGTAATCCGGGGGAGACCTTTCACATTTCCACAAGTGACGAGATCAGTATTCGAGCCTTGGTGGAGCGTATCTCGACCTTAACGAATGTTTCTTTCGATGATTTGGTAGAAGTGTCACAGGACCGCTTAGGGAAGGATCAAGCCTATCTTCTGGACAGCAAGAAAATTCGTGAAGACTTGGGTTGGCACGATACCATTCGACTAGACACCGGCCTGCAGGAAACCCTGGACTGGGTAGACAATAACCTGGATGTTCTGCGGATGCAGCCGCAAGACTACATACACAAATCTTAAGAGCGTAGCGATGAAGATACTGGTCACGGGTGGCTGTGGTTACAAAGGCACAGTCCTGACGCAACAACTTCTACAAGATGGCAATGAGGTCGTTGTCGTAGATACGCAATGGTTTGGCAATTTTCTCACCCCGCATCCCAATCTAGAAATACTTCAGCAAGACGTTAGAAGTACTGAAAAAATTCCTATGGATGGTGTTGAAGCCGTCATACATTTAGCTAACATTGCCAACGACCCGGGTGTGGAGTTGAATCCGTCTTTGTCGTGGGAGGTAAATGTTCTCGCTACGCAGCAACTCATCGACCACGCGGTTCGGTCAGGGGTGGCCCAGTTTATTTTTGCCAGCTCTGGAAGCGTGTACGGCGTCAAAGAGGAAGCACAGGTGACAGAAGATCTGCCCCTGGTGCCCATCTCGGTCTACAACAAGACCAAGATGATCGCGGAGCGGGTACTGCTGAGTTTTCAAAACGAGATTCGTGTGCATTGCATACGCCCCGCAACGGTTTGTGGGTGGTCTCCCCGCATGCGACTCGATGTCAGCGTCAATATGCTCACGGTACAGGCGTTAACAAACCAATTGATAACGGTATTTGGGGGGCATCAGACAAGACCGAATATTCACATAAAGGACATGGTGCGGGTCTACCAACATTTTCTTGATAACCCAGATCTGGAGTCTGGTTGCTACAACGCTGGGTTTGAAAACATTTCCATTCTCGAGATTGCGGAGAAAGTATCCTCCAAGGTGCCTTCTAAAATAGAAGTCACAAGCTCGAATGACCCACGGTCATACCGGCAGAATTCTGACAAGTTGAGAGCAACCGGATTCGAACCCCGATATTGCGTTTCTGATGCAATAGATGAAGTAATTGAAAAACACCAAGCGGGTGACCTAGTGGATTCTGATCAGTGTTATACGGTGAAGTGGATGAAGAGCCTCGGTTTGGACTCGCAGGAATGAATTGGCAAGGCATCGTTGCACAGCTGCGTGCTCAGGTTGTGGAACTCTCGCATCATGCGAAAGCAGCTCATTTGGCATCCTCGCTTTCATGCATTGACATCTTGGCGGTGCTCTATGAATCCGTGCTTAGACTGAAAGATGATGACCCAAACTGGCCGAATCGTGATCGATTTATTCTCAGCAAAGGCCACGCGGCAGCTGCGTTGTATGCCGTATTAGCCAGAAAACATATTCTGACGAACGATCAGTTGCGCTCTTATGGTCAAGAGGGTTCACTGCTGGAAGAGCATCCGTCTCCTCGGCTTGATGGGGTTGAGGCAGCGACGGGTTCGCTTGGGCATGGGCTCTCTATCGGTAATGGGATAGCACTCGGATCTCGAATTCAGGGCCAAGGATTTAAAGTCTATGTACTGCTCAGCGACGGTGAATGTAACGAAGGGTCAACTTGGGAAGCGGCTTTGTTTGCGTCTCGCCACCAGTTATCGAATCTCTGCGCGATCGTTGACTACAACAAGTGGCAGGCTACCGGGAGAAGCCAAGAGGTATTGGCACTTGATCCACTAGCAGAGAAATGGAGAGCATTCGGGTGGGACGTTGACGAAGTGGATGGTCACGATCATGAACAACTCGAGGCCAAGTTACGCGCTCATTCGGAGAAAGGGCCTAGAATGATTGTCGCTCATACGGTCAAAGGTAAGGGAATATCATTCATGGAGGATGACAATAATTGGCATTACCGAATTCCGACAAGCGAGGAGGTGCAGTTGGCAAAAGCGGAGCTCGGTGTTAGATGAGAAATGCGTTTGCCAGAGCCGTCACTCGCCTCGCTGCGGACCGACCGGAGTTGGTTTTGCTAGCGGGAGATATTGGAAATCGGCTATTTGACGAGTACAAAGAAAAATATCCTGAACGTTTCTATAACTGTGGTGTGGCCGAGGCAGGAATGACGGGTGTTGCGGGTGGACTGGCTTCTACCGGCTTACATCCGATAACCTATACCATCACCCCTTTCAACACCGTTAGGTGCTTAGAGCAAATTCGTCTGGACATCTGCTATCCAAACTTCCCGGCGATTGTGGTCGGGACAGGTGCGGGGTTGTCTTATTCAGGTCTCGGCGCGACACATCACTCTATGGAAGACATTGGAATCATGCGTATGTTGCCCAATATGCATGTCGTTTGTCCTGGCGATGCCCTGGAGGTCGAGCTGGCGTTAGAAGCGGCTATTGCCTTGAAACGGCCCGTGTATCTCCGTCTTGGCAAGAAAGGGGAGCCCCAGGTCCATTCAAGCCAACCGACTTTCCAGATCGGGAAAGGAATACAGCTGCGAGAAGGGGAGACGCTTGCAATACTGGGAGTCGGCAACATGCTCCCCGTCGCGGTCGAAGTTGCAGATCGAATGACCGACTCCGGAATAACCCCTACGCTAATCAGTCTTCATACGGTAAAGCCCCTTGACGACGAATTGTTGGAGAAGATCTTTAGCGACTACCAACGAATTGCGGTGATCGAGGAACATGGTCTTGCAGGAGGCGCTGGGAGCGCAATTCTGGAATGGGCTAATGCCCGACAGCTTGATTCATCTAAAGTGTCGCGCTTTGGTGCGGAAGATGCTTTCCTGACTGGTTACGGGGATCAAAAAAATGCCAGAAGACGACTCGGGTTAGAAGGGGAGCTGATAGCTGATCGTCTAAAGGAGCAAATTCAGTGAAACCGGTCTTGGGACTGGACTTCGATAACACGCTGATTCGATACGATGACGTTTTTTTTCGAGTTGCGAGAGAAAAAGACCTGATCCCAGACACTGTGGGTCGAGATAAACAGTCGGTCAAGCAATTCCTTATTGAGGCGAACAAAGAAGATCATTGGACCGAATTGCAGGGAGAGGTTTATGGTCCAAGAATTTCGGAAGCAGAAATATTTGATGGCGCGTTGCAGATAATCCAGTTTCTGGAGCGGGCGGGGGTGGAGATCTATCTGATCAGCCACAAGACACGGACTCCTTACCTTGGGGAAGCCCATGATCTGCATGCTGCCGCGAGGACGTGGCTTCACGAGAATAAGTTTTTTTCCCCGGACGGTGCGAATTGGCTCCCCTCACAAGTATTTTTCGAGCTCACCAAGAAAAAGAAAATTAATCGGGTAATTCAGCAACAATGTACACATTTCCTAGATGATCTACCGGAGATCTTGGAACTGCTCCCAGAAAGCGTCAAACGAATCAGGTTCGCGCCAGAAACTGTTGAATCAAACCCAGCGAGCGGACCCTGGCACGAAATCCGCCATTGGCGAGACTTGCCTAGCCTCGTTTTATGAGCGTTGAGCCAATTCCAGGGATCCAGATAGGGCCGTTCCTCGAAAAGCACGGATTTCGATCAGTTTCGATCAGTGAGACCCAGTCAGGCAGGAATAGTCGAGTACTCAAAGTGATAGGAGAGAGCCGTGAGGCGATCTTGAAAGCGTATCATCAGAGTTCTGGATGTTTACACGATCGGCTTCATGCAGAGTACTCCTTTCTGACTGTGTTAAGTTCAGATCCGACTATTCCGGTAGCCACCCCTTTGGGTTTCGATGGCAAGTTAGCGTTAGGTCTCTACGAAATGCTGCCCGGCAGTGCGGTCACCGAAGTATCAGAGGGTGATGTCAACCAAGCCAGCCAATTCATAGAACAAATCAATCAATTACGTGAAACCGATGCGGGGAAATCCCTCGGCGAGGCTGCTGAAGCCTGTTGGACGCTCGATGAGCATGTTCGTGTCGTAACTGGGAGAGTGGAGCGTTTACTGAAGTCATTATCACGGCACACCGAACCGGATGCGTGGGGCTTTGTTGCGAAAAGCTTGCAACCGGCCCTGCAGAAAGTGCTCGCGACGTTGGCTGCTGACGACCATGACCACCCGCGGTTAACAGGCGCATTGAGCCATTGCAAGATACTGTCACCATCTGATTTTGGGTTCCATAATGCTTTACGGGACAAAGATAAGTTGTGGTTCATTGACTTTGAGTACGCTGGTTGGGATGACCCTGTAAAACTTTTGTGTGACTTTGCATGCCAACCCGAAGTGCCAGTATGTGAGGAATACGCACGTCAGTTTTGGCAAACCCTAGCAGATAGGTTGCGAGACGAATATCTGGTGGATTATGCGGTTAAGTTGTTACCTTTATATAGGATCAAGTGGTGTTGTATTCTTCTCAACGAGTTTTTGACAACCGGGGGGGATCGACGTAAACATGCAAATCCGTCAGATCCTGGGAAGAAAATGCTCCAACTAGCTAAAGCAAAACAATATTTTTCTGATCATGTGGTGACCGGGTGATGGCCTACGTAGATTTTATGTCGGTGTTGCATAAGAGCACGCAACGGGATTATTTGGCCCGCGTGAATGAGCCGGAGTTCCCAAAGGCAAAAGCGGCAGAACTCGCGAAAAAATGGGCCTATGATTATTGGGACGGAGATAGAAGAATAAATTACGGCGGTTATTCCTATCTCCCCGGTCGGTGGGAGAAGGTGGCGAAAGAATTCCTCAACCATTATGACTTACCGGAAAACCCAAAAGTGCTCGATGTGGGTTGCGGCAAGGGTTTTCTGCTCTTTGATCTTCTGAAGATCCGGCCCGATACGGAAATTTACGGGATCGATATTTCAGAGTATGCGATCGCCAACGCAAAGGAAGAAATTAAAGATCGAGTCCAGGTTGGAAATGCAACAAGCCTGCCATGGGCGGATGATTACTTTGATCTTGTCCTTTCGATCAACACATTCCATAACTTACATAACTATGAGTTGGCTCAGGCTCTTAAGGAGTTTGAACGGGTTGGCAAACGAAACAAATACATTTGTGTTGAGTCGTATCGCAATGAGATCGAAAAAGCCAATCTTCTCTACTGGCAGGTAACGTGTGAAGCATTCTGTACTCCTAAGGAGTGGGAGTGGTGGTTTGAGACTTCAGGATACTCAGGCGACCATTCATTCATTTATTTCGAATGAAGAAATGTAGAAATTCAGAAACGCAAAAATGAAGATAAGTGTAGAAAAGACTGAAGCCGCGATCTTGGTGGAACAGCGTCAACCGCTCGTCGTGGAAGAGATAGCATTGCCTGAAACGCTAGACGTGGGTCAAGTTCTGGTAGAGATCGCGTTCAGCGGAATTTGTGGTTCTCAACTTGGGGAGATAGACGGTGTCAAGGGCGTAGACAAATACTTGCCACATCTCTTGGGGCATGAGGGTTCAGGCAAAGTATTGGGCGTGGGCCCGGGTGTCTCTTCCGTTTCAGTCGGTGATCATGTAGTGCTTCATTGGCGCCCCGGAGACGGGATACAGTCAAAGACGCCGACTTACGAGTGGCAAGCAAAACCGTTGAACGCCGGTTTCGTAACGACCTTTAACCGGCATGCAGTTGTCTCAGAAAACCGAGTTACTCGGATATCGAAAGATTATCCTCTTGATTTAGCCGCCCTTTTTGGGTGTGCCGTTACGACCGGGACAGGCGTAATTGAAAATAAGGGCAACTTAAAGATGGGGCAGTCGGTAGTTGTGGTCGGTGCGGGGGGGGTCGGGCTCAGCGTGATTCAGGGCGCCAGTCTAGTCTCTGCCTATCCCATTGTTGCCGTCGACATTTTTGAGAATCGCGTTAGATTGGCACAAGAGCTCGGAGCCACTGAAGGCATCGTTAGTAAGGACGCCAGCTGGTCTTTACAGGTGAAAAAACTGATTGGAGCTCAGGGCGCAGATCTGGTGGTGGATAATACCGGCAATCCAGAAGTAATTAGCCAGTGCCTCGAATTAACAAAGCCGAAAGGAAAGACTGTTCTTATTGGCGTGCCGAAACAGGGAGTAAAAACCCCTGTGGATACCTTGCCCCTGCATTTTGGCAAGGTGCTCGTGGGAACGCATGGTGGCGATGGCGCACCTGAACAAGATATACCCAGATTGATGGCGCTTTCGAAATTGAACATATTGGATCTCCCCAAATTAATATCGACCCGTTGTGAGCTGCAAGATATTAACGATGCGATAGAAGATATGCGTTCTGGGAAGATGACTGGTCGCTGTTTAATTGCGCTCTGACCGGAAACAAGATCTGGGAAAAAGAAGTCGCATTTGGCGCAGTGGCGCTTTGACAGATGCTGAATAAGGGATGAGTAGAAGCCTGCTCCGATCCAGGACCGCCCAACAAATCTTTGATCGGTTGAGCGAGCGATGGGTT
>MDTE01178492.1_pt1 | contig 10363 bp, 9 predicted proteins | sample 811231 | NCBI WGS metagenome assembly MDTE01 (sample SAMN05326651, study PRJNA326480) | marine metagenome | isolation source: seawater | place: Indian Ocean: Red Sea | collected 2010 | reverse complement strand
GGCGACGATTATCCAGATCGTCTGGATTCAACCGGTTGCCAAATAGCATGGATTCGCCTTCACTCACCGGCAGTAAGCCCGTAAGCATTTTCATGGTGGTGGTTTTGCCGCAGCCATTCGAGCCAAGAAAACCGTAAATCTCGCCGGTAGGAATGGTGAAATCGACATGATCGACAGCAGTAAAACCACCGAAACGTTTCGTGAGCCCCTTTGCTTCGATGGCCACTTTCCGTCCGGAAAGGTCGCGTGGTTCTGCTTTCGGCTCCCGATGTTGCGTGCGTGCGTCTTCAGGAAGAAAGGTGATGAAGGCTCGCTCCAGTGAATCCGTGCCGCTTTTTTCTAACAATGCAGCGGGTGTGCCATCGGCAATGATGGCACCATCATTCATCATAATGACCCGGTCAAACCGGTTAGCCTCATCCATATAAGAGGTGGCCACCAGCACCGTCAGGTCTTTCTGCCCGGCTCGTATATCATCTATCAAACTCCAGAATTGCCGCCGCGACAGTGGATCGACCCCTGTGGTTGGCTCATCCAGGATGAGCATTTCAGGGTCATGAATGAGCGCACAACATAAGCCCAGCTTTTGCTTCATCCCGCCAGAAAGTTTTCCCGCTGGTCGGTCAAGAAACGGCTCCAATCCGGTGGCAGCGGTCAGGCGATGAATACGTGCCTCACGCTCCGCCTTGCTGTGTTCATAAAGTCGGGCAAAAAACTCCAGATTCTCGCGGATGCTAAGTTCCGGATACAGATTTTTCCCTAATCCCTGAGGCATATAAGCGGCACGCTGTTGCAGCATTGCCTGCATTGATTTTTGGCGTACATTGCCACCGAAAATATCCAGCGCTCCATCCTGTAACCGTTTCGCTCCGGCCAGTAATCCGAGTAACGTCGATTTACCCACACCATCCGGGCCGATAAAGGCAACGCTTTGGCCTGCCTGTAGCTGCAGGTCCAGCTTCTCCAAAGCCTTCACCTTGCCGTAAGAGTGCGATAGCCCGCTTGCTGTGACTAACGCGCCCATCACACTACTCCTTCAGTTCAGATTGTAGTTCTGGTGTGATCTGGAGGGAATCAGGCCATGGAGCCTCTTTCTCCGTGCGAACATACGCTTCACCAGGAAGTCCTGTTTTCACCGCATCCAGATGATCGCGCAGTAGCTTTGCCGGAACACGCACCTTCACACGAAACATCATTTTTTCCCGTTCGCTTCGGGTTTCCACTTCACGCGGGGTAAATTGCGCTTCTGGCGATACATAGGAAATGTGAGCAGGAATGACGATATCGGGAAACGCATCCAGCTTGATGCGCGCTTCGTCGCCAAGACGTAATTTCCCCACCACGGCGGTGGGATAAAACACGGTCATATACACATCGGTCAAATCTAGTAACGTGACCGCCTTTCCTCCAGCCGGAATCACCTCTCCAGGCTCAACGAGTTTATAGAGAACGCGTCCGGTTCTGGACGCTTTCAGATTCTGATCGGATAGCAATTCTTCCTGGCGTTTCACCTCCGCTTGCGCAGCTTCCACGGCTTCCTTGGTGGCTTGCAACCGTTGCTCTGCAGCGGCCAAAGATGCTTGTGCTGTTTGCTTTTGATTCAGCATCTGATCATTGCGGCTTTTAGAGATCGCACCATCTTTTACCAACTCGCTGGAACGGGCATATTCTTTTCGGGCCAGCTCCAATGCTGATTCAGCCTCTTTGACACGGGAGGCCGCTTCTTCCTGTTGTTGAATCGCAGAACGCACATTGGCCTTCGCGCCTTCCACCGCCGCAGCCAAATGCTGTAAATCCAGGGTAGCGACAATATCGCCAGCCTCTATCATTTGCCCTTCTTCCACGGGCACGGTTAAAACGCGCCCCCCGCTACGGGTTGCAATATCAATGGTTTGCGCTTCTACCCTTCCGTTGCTTATGGCGATGGTATCCGGCACATCTGATTGCATGGAGAGGTAATAATAACCACCCCCACTCGCAAACAGCACAACAAGTAAACCAATCCACGTTCTTTTATTCATTTTCATAGCTCCCCCTTGCTTTCATGTGGCGCATGATTCTCAAAGGCCTGGAAAAAAAGCCGAATATGCGATTTGGCATCTTTCGCCAGCTCCACTGTTTCCGGATGCCGGAGGAACTGCAGAATGATTCCCTGAACGTAAAACATATAGCCATCCGCCAATGCACGCGGGGAAGCGGTCGCGTGCAGTATTCCGCAACCCTGCATTCGTCTAAGAAAATCAACAAGTAGCTGTAAATTACTTTCATGGGACTCAAGCGACGCGGCCAGAATTTTATTTTCCACTGAAAGCCATTCATGCCGCAGCATAAGAATACAGAGCGCACGTTGCTTTTGTGGCTCTAACGCGATTTGATGTAGCAGATCTGCCGTGAAATCTTCCAGCTCTTTTAATGAAGTCGCCTTCTGTGTGATGTCGACCAATAGTTGCCTATAAAAGGAAACAGTGCGCTCGAATACTGCCGCGAATACATCTGCTTTGTTGGAGAAGTGCCAGTAAATGGCTCCACGCGTGACGCCTGAGCGTACTGCAATTGCCTCCAGCGTCGCTCCGGAAAGCCCTGTTTCATAAAACACTTCTTCCGCTGCATCGAGAATTTCCTGCCGCGTCACCTGAGCCTGTGTTTTTCTGTTCGTTCGCATAAGCTGTTGCTTTTTTCTATGGTTTGATTATTTTGACTTACATTCATGAATGTATTTATGGTAAATGTCAATAATAACAAACGGAAAATCCGGAAATATATGCAATTCAATAGCAGGAGGTGCCTATGCCAACCGACAAATCTAATCTTGTTTATGATGAATTTGATCGTCTTTTTCAGGCCAAGCTCTCGCGTCTGACGGCGGGATTAACCCCAGCGGGGCTGGTAGAAGTCTATACATCATGGCTGGCGCAACTAGCCTTATCTCCAGGGCGTCTGGCGGAATTGGCTTCTTTTCCGATGCAGCATGCACAAGATGCTCTGGTGCGTTGTGCGAAAGAGGAAGGCTTGTCTTGCATGGATGATGTGCGCTTTAAATCGCAAGAGTGGGAGCATACGCCATGGCGTGTCTATGCGGAAATGTTCCATTTTCAGGAAGAGTTTTGGGATTTGGCCACAACGCATATTAGCGGCTTATCTCCAGAACATGAGCACGCCATCTCTTTCGCTGCGCGTCAGTTTCTGGATGCGCTCTCTCCACATAACTTTGTCGCCACCAATCCGGAGCTGATGCAAAAAACGGTTGAAAGTGGCGGGCAAAACCTTGTGCAGGGAGCGATGAATGCATGGGAAGATTTACGACGCAATCTGGCTGAGGAACCTCCCGTGGGAATGGAAGACTTCAAGGTGGGTGAGAATCTAGCCACGGCAAAAGGCAGCGTTGTTTTCCGCAATGAGCTGATGGAGTTGATTCAATATGCGCCGACCACGAAAGAGGTCAGCAAGGAACCGATATTGATTCTACCTGCATGGATCATGAAGTATTATATCCTTGATCTGTCACCTCACAATTCACTGGTGAAATGGCTGGTTGGGCAAGGACACACCGTCTTCATGGTATCATGGAAAAACCCCACCAGCGAAGATCGGGACAAGGGAATGGATGACTATGTGCGTGACGGTGCGCTGGCGGCGATTGATGCCGTGTCCTCTATCGTCCCGAAACAGAAAATCCACCTGACCGGCTATTGTCTGGGCGGTACGCTGGCGATGATTACCGCCGCACTCATGGCGCATGACGATGATGATCGCCTGAAAAGCCTGACACTGTTCGCCGCGCAGGGCGATTTTGCCGAAGCGGGCGAAATGATGCTGTTTGTGAACCACAGCGAGGTCGCGTATCTCAAAAATATGATGTGGGCGCAAGGCTATCTGGACACCAAACAGATGGCGGGCGCATTCCAGCTCCTGCGCTCGAATGATCTGGTCTGGTCACGCATTATCAATGACTATCTGTTGGGAGAGCGCAAACCGCTGATTGACCTGATGGCCTGGAACGCCGATGCGACGCGCATGCCCTATAAAATGCATAGCGAATATCTGGAACGTCTGTTCCTCAATAATGAATTCTCCAGTGGCCATTATACGGTGTTGGACAAAGCAATTGCTCCGGAAAATATCACCATTCCTGTGTTTGCCGTGGGAACGGAAAAAGACCATGTGGCCCCATGGGTATCGGTACATAAAATCCACCTGATGGCTCCCTCTGAGGTGACATTTGTGCTGACCAGTGGCGGACATAATGCCGGTATTGTCAGCGAACCGGGGCATGCTCACCGCCATTATCGCATTGCCACACGCAAGGCAGGTGCCCCCTATAAGCCGCCGAAAAAATGGCTGGCCGATGCAGAAAACCGCGAAGGCTCATGGTGGGAAGCATGGCATGACTGGCTGAAAACGCATGGGCAGGCAGAATCTGTGGCGGCGGCTAAAACGCTGGGTAACGCCAAATATAAGCCGAAGGAAGCCGCCCCCGGAACCTATGTACATCAACGCTAAGGAAGAAAGATGACAGATTTATTTTCTATTCCAGTAACCACACTTGAAGGCAAAAGAACCAGTCTAGCGCCATATAAAGGAAACGTGTTGCTGATTGTGAATGTCGCCTCCAAATGTGGATTAACACCGCAATATGAAGGGTTGGAGAAGCTCTATCAGGAGAAGCATAAAGACGGGCTGGAGATACTCAGTTTCCCTGCGAATAACTTTGCTGATCAGGAGCCGGGAAGCAACGAAGACATTCAGCAATTTTGTTCGCTCACCTATGGCATCAGCTTTCCGATGTTCAGCAAAGTTTCCGTCAATGGTGCGGATCGTCACCCGCTTTATCAGAAGCTGATTGATGCAAAACCTCAGGCAGAACGTACAGGCGCATTCCGTGAGCGGTTGGCCGAACACGGCATCCTGTCGGCCAATGACAGCGATGTGCTGTGGAATTTCGAGAAATTTGTGGTGGATCGCACGGGTCAGGTGATCGGACGTTTTTCTCCGGATATCACCGTGGACGATAAGGGCTTACAAGCGATGCTTGGGCAGGCGCTCTCTGAGTAACGCAGAAATCGAGAAAGACATGGCTAAAAAAGAAGCACTTGAAAATATCACCTTCGACGAGCTGGTGGTCGGCCAGACCGCCTGCCTGAAACGTACCTTGACCAAGCAGGATATTGAGCTTTTTGCCGTGGTGTCGGGCGATGTGAATCCGGCGCATATGAATGAGGCGTTTGCCGAAAAAAGTTTCTTTCATGGGGTGATTGGTCATGGCATGTGGTCGGGTGCGTTAATCTCCACGCTGCTTGGCACACAAATGCCGGGGCCGGGAACCATTTATCTGGGACAGGATATGCGCTTTAAAGCGCCGGTACGCATAGGAGATACCATTACGGTATGCCTGACGGTGAAGAGCAAACACACCGATAAACCCATCGTGGTATTTGATTGCATCTGTCAGAATGGCAAAGGTGAAACCGTGGTCGAAGGGACAGCGACTGTGCTGGCCCCGACAGAAAAAATACGCATCGAACGTCCGGATTTACCGGCGGTAGAACTGTACCCGGTCGATCAGTATCGCAAAGTCATGGAGGGGGCCAGAGCACTTGGCACGCTTCGCGTTGCCGTGGTGCATCCGGTGAGTGCTAATGCGATTCAGGCCATACAGGAAGCCGCAGAGGAAGGGCTGATTGAACCGGTGCTCATTGGCCCGCAGGAACGTATCCAGCAGGCGGCGGCAGACAATAAGACGGATATTAGCCAGTGGGAGCTTATTTCAACCGAACACAGCCATGCTGCTGCGGCCAAAGCCGTTGAACTGGCGGTCAGTGGTGAAGTACGCGCCATCATGAAAGGTTCGCTGCATACCGATGAGCTGCTCGCCGCCGTGGTGCCGCATACATCAGGGCTACGCACGGAACGGCGCATCAGCCATGCCTATGTCATCGACACGCCAACTTACCATAAACCACTGATTATCACAGACGCCGCGATTAATATCGCTCCCACACTGGAAGAAAAAGCCGATATTTGTATCAATGCGATTGGTTTGTGGCGCAGCCTGTTTAATCATGGCGCGAAGCCTAAAGTGGCCCTGATGTCGGCGGTGGAAACCGTGACCGGGCGTATTCCCTCAACGCTGGATGCCGCCTGCCTGTGCAAAATGGCGGATCGCGGGCAGATCCCCGATGCGATTCTCGATGGGCCGCTGGCCTATGATAATATCATCAGCAAGCAAGCCGCCGCCGATAAGGGCATTGTATCGGAAGTGGCGGGCGATGCCGATATTATCGTGGTGCCGAATCTGGAAGCCGGTAACGCGCTGGCCAAACAGATGACCTTTTTAGGCCATGCCAATGCCGCTGGGATTGTCCTTGGTGCGCGAGTGCCGATCATTCTGACCAGCCGTGCCGATTCGCTACGCACGCGTCTACTTTCCTGCGTGGTGGCGCTGTATCTGGCTCATGCCCGCAAGGAGGGGGAAATTAAATGACCCCCGCTTTACTCACGCTCAATACCGGTTCATCCAGCATCAAATTTCGCCTGTTTGGGTTATCAGATAGCTTACCTTTTTTGCTCGGCGGCAAAGTAACCGGCATTTGTGATACGCCTGTCTTTCAGGTGCATGGGGAAGAGCAGTCCCGCGATGAAACGCACCAGCTACCCGGGAACAGTACGCATGCTTCCGCCCTTGCTCATGTGCTTGACTGGCTGCTTTCCCATCAGGATAGCTGGCAACTGGCGGCAGCCGCGCACCGTATTGTGCATGGCGGCCCGCGCTTTTCTGCACCGATGCGACTGGACGAAGACGCGGTTGCTTACCTGAAAACCCTCTGTCCGTTAGCCCCTCTGCACCAGCCCCACAACCTGCTGGCGGTAGAAGCTTTGTGGCAGCATCAGCCCAATCTACCTCAATTTGGCTGTTTTGATACAGCATTCCACGCACAGCATGATGCGATCCGCAGTGCTTATGCCGTGCCGGAATCCGTGCAGAAAAAAGGCGTGCGGCGTTATGGATTTCACGGATTGTCCTATGCATGGATCGCTCACCGTTTGCAGCACGATCACCCTGCGCTGGCAAAAAGCCGGGTCGTGGCAGCACATCTGGGCAACGGAGCCAGCCTGTGTGCGCTGCAAGAGGGCAAAAGCGTGGATACCACGATGGGAATGACTGCGTTGGACGGCCTGCCGATGGGGACACGCTGCGGCAGTATTGATGCCGGAGCGATTATTTACATGCAGCGCGAGTTGGGCCTCAATGTCGATGCGCTGGAACAACTGCTGTATAACGAATCAGGCCTAAAAGGGCTTTCCGGCATCAGCAATGATGTCAAAACACTCAGCGAAAGTGATGATTCACGCGCCGCTGCCGCGCTGGATTATTTCGTCTGGAAATGCACGCAACATATTGCAGCGATGGCCGCCACACTTGGCGGGATGGATGCGCTGGTGTTCACCGGTGGCATTGGTGAAAATGCCGCCGATATACGCACCCGTATTATCGAGGGGCTTGCGTTCATGCCCGCGTTTGAAACGCTGATTATTCCCGCGAATGAAGAGCGCAGCATGGCAGGCTCTATTCACGCACAATTTTATAAGGAGACGAGAGATGAGCAGTAAAGGACTTGTCGTCGGACTGGCTAACGATCATTCTATTGCATGGGGGTGTGTGCAGGCGTTTCACAATGCTGGCTCTGATCTGGCCATTACCTATCAGAATGAAAAGACAAAAACCTATATCGCCCCCCTGATGGCGCAGGTCAACGCCCCCGTCTTTTTGCCACTGGATGTGACGGACACCGCGCAGATGGATAGCGTGTTCGATGCGATTAAACAGCAATGGGCAAAACTGGATTTTCTGCTGCATTCCATCGCCTTTGCACCGAAGGAAGATTTGCAAGGGCGTGTGACGGATTGCTCGGTGGACGGATTCTGCCAAGCGATGGATATTTCCTGCCACTCGCTGATTCGTCTGGCAAAACGTGCCGAACCGTTGATGAAAGATGGCGGCTCCATTGTGACCATGAGCTATTATGGTGCGGAGAAGGTGATTGATAATTACAACCTCATGGGGCCTGTCAAAGCAGCGCTGGAGGGATCGGTGCGTTATCTGGCGCATGAGCTGGGGCCGAAGAAGATTCGCGTCAATGCGCTCTCGCCGGGGCCGGTGATGACGAGGGCTGCTTCCGGACTGAGTCATTTTGATGCGCTGATGGAAAAAGCGGCGCAGGCCGCACCAATTCACCAGTTGGTTACTGTCGAACAGATTGGAGAGATGGCCGCGTTTCTGGTTTCGGATAAAGCGCAGCATGTGACCGGCCAGACCATCTATGTTGATAACGGCTATAGCAGCATCGGGTAAGGATGATGCGGCCCTTGTACTTATTATTCGCGGCAGCCGCAGGTACTATATGTATGGCATCTTCTGTACACGCAGAGGAGACGCTTCAGCAAAAAGCAAGCCGCGAACTGGAAAGCAAACCCCGCGAACAATTCATTACCATCACGGAAGAAAATGACCTGTTCGGTGCCGGAACCGATCGCAACTACACCAATGGTATCCGCATAAGCTGGCTGGATACATCGGCAACGCCTCCCAAAACGGTGCGTTTCGTTGATGAGTATATGCCGTTTTTTTCGATTAACGATACCACCACCGTGTCATACTCGATGGGGCAAAACCTCTATACCCCGCGCAATATTCTCATCCGAACACCCGACCCCGATGATCGGCCCTATGCAGCCTTCCTCTATGGCTCGGTAGGCATGTCCACCGTGGTGGAGAATCATCTGGACAGTATGGAGCTGACACTCGGTGTCATCGGCCCCGCAGCCCTCGGTAAGCCGACGCAGAAATTTGTCCATAGCCTGATTGATGGTGATAATCCTTCCGGTTGGGATCATCAGTTAAAAAATGAACCCGGCATCATGGTTTCCTCACAGCGGCTATGGCCGGAAGTCTATACTGCCGGGATTGGAAATTTGCATTTTCGCACATCACCCTATGTGGGCGGGACACTCGGCAACATTTATACCTATGCCAATACCGGTCTGATTTTTCAGTTGGTGCCAAAAAAATATAAATGGCAGGATTTACCGCCCCGCGTTCGCCCCGCCATGCCCGGAAGTGGTTATTTTTCTGTGCCGGAAGATGATTTTTCATGGTCAATCTTCGCCGGGCTTGAGGGACGCGCTATCGCCCGCAATATCTTTCTGGATGGCAATACATTTCGGGACAGTCCATCGGTAGATAAAAAGCATGTTGTGGGGGATGCCAATATCGGCGTGGCCTTCACTTTTGGCCGCACGCAACTCACCTATACACTCAACTGGCGATCCGAAGAATTCCATGGACAGGACAAGCCGGATATATTCGGCGCTATAGGACTTGGCTACCGATTCTAGACTTATACTCTCACTTGTTCTCAAGAAAATTCAACAATTATCCGCTGAATTTCTTTTATAAAAAAAGATCTTGCCAATTATATTGTTAGCAATATAATTGCTAACAATATAACTTCATTAACCCCTTAATCTGGAGAACTAATATGAGTGCACTTTATTCCACACAAGTATCGGCAGTTGGTGGGCGTAACGGTACAGTACGCAGCAGCGACGGCCTGCTCGATCTACAATTGGCGTTACCTGCCGCGTTGGGTGGCAAAGGCGATAACCCCAATCCGGAACAGCTTTTTGCCGCTGGCTATGCGGCATGCTTTGGCAATGCCGTGATCCACGTGACCCGTAACAAGGAAAAGAAAATTAAAGACGCGGATGTGGAAGTTGACGCAACGGTCGGCATGGTATCGGATAATAATGGCGGATTTGTATTGACGGTGGCACTTGATGTGGTGATTGCCGGTGTCGATCAGGCTACTGCCGAGGAGATTGTTGCCACCGCACATCAGGTTTGCCCATACTCGAATGCGACGCGTGGCAATATCGATGTGGTGCTATCGACTCGAACCCGTTAATCGAGGAAAAAATGATGATCGGAGACTTACCCACCGAACCGGATGAAAACAATCCGCTTCGCCTCGAATGGCAGGTGTGCTTTCCTCTCTATGCGGCAACCAATTTACTGCAACGGCTCTATCGGCCATTGCTGACGCCTCTAGGGTTGACCTATTCTCAGTATCTGGTCATGCTCGTACTGTGGGAACAAGGCTCAACCTCCATCAGCGAGCTGCGCAATTGCCTACATCTGGATGTCGGAACATTGAGTCCTTTACTCAAACGCATGGAGCAGGCTGGATTCATTAAGCGCAGGCGTGACTCCAAGGACGAGCGTCGTGTATTGATTATACTCACGGAACATGGCCGCTTACTTCAGGATCATGCACGGGGTATCCCGGATGCACTCGCAAAGCAGATT
>MDTE01082050.1_pt1 | contig 10363 bp, 13 predicted proteins | sample 811231 | NCBI WGS metagenome assembly MDTE01 (sample SAMN05326651, study PRJNA326480) | marine metagenome | isolation source: seawater | place: Indian Ocean: Red Sea | collected 2010 | reverse complement strand
TATTTACCAATTAAAATTGTTGATTTATATAGCGACGTTAAATGGTATTTTCCTAAACTTAAACAAGGACAAATTTTAGCAATTCCAATTGATACAAAAGATAAACCTCGGGTTGTTTATTGTGCTAAAGATATTAATAAACAAAATGAAATAGTAGATATTACACAAGCATGGTAATAAGAATTAATGCGTTCAATATTCGATTTTAATGGAAAAGAACGGCGGGAATACATATCAAGTGCTAGACAACTTATAAAACTTGATTATAGACACTATGAATGTGTAGTATCGCCTGCTAATGAAAAACATCATAAATTAATTAGTGATACGCAAAAAAGATTAGATGCTTTTTTTAAAGATAGAGATTGTGACTGTTCGAGGACAATCGAAACTAGACAAGACCAGGTTAGATATTATATAATAAAGTTTGGTAGTATTGCTGATGCCCAAATGTTTGAACTTGCACTAGCAGATATAATTGATACAAGAGGATTTAAATTTGCCTGATAAACTTCCACTTAATCAAGTGTTAAATGCATTAGATAGAAAAGATATGTCTTTTTATGATAGTCTATCTGATGAGCATAAGAAGCAAGTAGCGCCATTTTTACTTAATAGGTATATGAGTATTGTAAAAGGTAGTTCGGACTTACATGCATATTATCTTATGGCAACTAATCAACGTGTCAATAAAAGTTATTTTGATTTAGCAAAGCATCCTAAGTTAGTATGGCAGTTATTATGCACGGTAAGTCCTGGTATGGGTAATCAGTATCACCAATGGATAGGATTTAAAAAGAAAAAAACAGATAATAAATCACGTAACGTATTAGAAAAATTGTACCCAAATGCTAAAAATGATGAAATTGATTTGCTAGTAAAGACCATAACAAAAAAAGATCTTAAGAAACTAGTGCAACAGCATGGGAATGAACTATAAACATGACAGCAGACTTTACAGAGGTAGTTGTAGATGCTATACTAAACAGAACAATGGAAGAAAAAGAATTCAAATGCCGCTACTGTGGGCGTGGATTTCGTAAAGAAAGTACACTAACCGCCCACGTGTGTGAGCAGAAACGTAGAGCGCAACAAGAGAAGGATGCGGGTGTACAACTCGGACTGCAAGCCTATCTTAGATTCTACGAGCTTACACAAGGCTCTGCTAAACTTAAAGGGTATAAGGATTTTTGTGAAAGTCCTTATTATAATGCCTTTGTTAAGTTTGGCCGTCACATGGTCAATATTAAAGCAATTAATACCAGGGGCTTTATCGACCATGTGATTAATACTAACAAGAAACTTGATTATTGGACTAAGGATCAGTTCTATGAGGAGTTCTTGTACGGGCATCTACGTAAAGAAAACGTTAAAGATGCTTTAGAGCGTAGCATTAATACAATGACTAAATGGGCTGAAGAAAATGATAGTACGTTTAATCATTTTTTCTTATATGCTAATACTAATAAAGCAACGCATCTTATAAGGACAGGAAGGATTAGTTCTTGGGTAATTTTTAATTGTGATAGTGGTGTTGCTTTTATGGATAAACTAAATGATGAACAAATACAAATAATTTATCCGTATATTGACCCGGAGTTTTGGAAACGTAAGTTTGTAGACTATATGGCAGATGCAGAATGGGTTAAACATATATTAAAAGAGGCAGGATTATAGTGTGGTTACACGTTGAGCCCACTAGTAGATGCAATGCTTGGTGCCCTAGTTGCCCACGTAATAATAGAGGATATGGTTTAGCAGATATTAATGTGTTAGACCTAGATCCACAGCGGCTTGCAAGCGTAATAAAAGAATATGACATAGATAATGTACAAATGTGTGGCAACATAGGAGACCCGTGTGCCGCTACAAATATTAATGAACAACTTAGTGTACTAACTGGTATAGATAAACTTCAAATACACACAAATGGTAGTTTACGTAGGCCAACTTGGTGGGCAGATTTAGTAAACAAGTTTAGTAAATTAGATGTTTGGTTTGCATTAGATGGTATTGGTGACGTACATAGTTACTACAGACAGGGCACTAATTACAATAAAGTTATAGAAAACGCTAAAGCATTTATTAATGCTGGCGGAAATGCTATATGGCAGTTTATTCCTTTTCTACATAACGAACACCAAATTATGGATTGCATGAAATTAAGTCAAGAGTTAGGATTTAAAAGATTTGAATTTGTACGTAACGCAAGATATATGTCTGATAGTTTACATTATAAAACTGGCAAACCATTAGATATACAGCCATGGAGCCAAGATAAACGTTTTAATAATTTAAGTTATAATAATGATAGTAACCCAACAGAGGTATTAACAGATAATTGTATGCATTTAAATATGCCAAGTATATTCTTAAATGCAAAAGGACAGGTAACTCCTTGTTGTTATATGAAAGACACAGAATTAAAAGATGTTGACATTGCTAACGAATTCAGCAATAATGTATATAGAGAAGTATGCTTGAGGCATTGCGGATGATATATGTAAATGGAGAGATTAATGATCGACTTACCAGATATTGACATAGATTTTGCTGATCGTACGAGTGTACTTAATCACATAAATGGGACACCTGCACGTTTAGAAAATAATAAAAAGCATAACACAGGTGTGTACTTTACAGACATTCCTGTTGCAGGTGATGGTATTGCTACTATTAATCATAAATTAGCAGAGCAGTTAGGATACTTTAAATTAGATCTTCTTAACGTTGGTGTGTATGAAAATGTTAAAGATGAACTACACCTTGTGAAGTTAATGACTGAAGAACCAGTATGGAATAGGCTATGGGAAGATGAGGAGTATTGTAAGAAACTAATACATATTGGTAACCATTACGAATTAATATGCAGTATGAAGCCTGACAGTATTCCTCGTATGGCTATGTTTTTAGCAGTTATGCGTCCCGGCAAGAGTCACTTGCGTAACAAAGATTGGGCAGAAGTTGGTCAAACTGTTTGGCAGAAAAGTAGCGATTATTCATTTAAAAAAGCACATGCCGTAGCATATGCTCATTTGGTTGTGGTACACATGAACCTACTTCACCTTCTTAACTAATTGAATATTACGTCTTTTAGTTCGTTTCTTTGCTAATTCATTTATACTAACTGACGGTCCAAATGTTACTTCGCTATCTTTCGAGTTTAAATTTACAAGAGTATCTGTAAAGATCCATTCTTCCTTTAAAAATAAATTAATTGGTACTTGTCTATTACTTTCGTACCACCAATTTTCTCCTAATTCAAGGAAGCGTAAGCGCATTTTTTCAGAGCTGACTCTGCTATATTCGTAGATACTCATAACTGTATCGTCGAAATTTTGTATAATACCTATGTATTCTGAACCGCCGTATTTTACTAAACTCAGAAATGGATAATTTTTTATTGTTTGTTCTGTTATATTAGCCATTGTATTTTTTCTATAAATAGTTGTATGACAACTATTACTACATACTTATATAACCAAAATGTTGACGTTGTAACAGTTGATACAGCCGTAGGAACCGATATGAGCCAATTTTACACACCAAACATAAAAGTCTATCGGGGTATTGACAACGACATCCGTGTTAACTTAAAAAACAGGGATCAGAAGCCAGTTAGTATTCTCGACAAAACTGTAACACTTGTTATTATAGATAAGGAAACATCCACAACAACCATATCTAGAACTGTAGAAGCCATAGACCCGCACAAAGGTGTAGGCAAGGTTACGTTATCAGAAAGTGATATGTTAAACTTAGATGCAAAGTTTTATACGTTTGCGTTTAAAGTAGTCGACGGTGAAGACAACACGCAAATTGGTTATAGTGATGATACCTACGGTGCAAACGGTACACTAGAATTAGTTGAAGGTGTATACCCAACGTTTAAAGAAAGCACTAAAGAAGATTTTAGTGCAGGCAACACAGGATCAGTAATTTACTTAGATCAAAACATTAATAGAAATTCAGCATTGCATACCGCAGTTGTAAGTTTCTCGTCGGCATTTACAGGAACATTACAAGTGCAAGGAACACTAAATCCAACCACAGGTAGTGTTGATGACAATGATTTTATTACTATAGACACAAAAACTTACAGCGCACAAGAGGATAATGTAACATTCAATTGGACCGGAGTGTACGCCGCAATCCGTTTCGTAAGAGCAACAACTACCGGAACTTTGAGTCAAGTATTATATAGACCGTAATGAAATTAGTAGGATTTGGTTGCAGTTTCACTTATGGAAGTGAACTACAAAACCTCGACGTTCCGTGGGATAGACACCACGAAAATAAACCATATAGAGAACAGAGCGTTTGGTTAGGTCAACTCGCTAAACTATTTGATTGTGGGTACGATAACAGAGCAGAGCCTGCGTGTAGTAACTATGCAATAAGTCAATTATTTTATGATTGGTTTCAATCAAGAGATACCCAAGAAGAGTGTGTGGTGTGTATTGGTTGGACAGCACCTGATAGAATGAGTTGGTGGGACGATGGTTGGGTACATGATGGTTTTATACGCAATGAAAAAGAAAATAGATTTAAGCCAAGTTTTAAAGATTGGTTAGCATACCCCAATAGAAATAATAATTTAACTAATCAAGCAAAATTATTTGTTAACAGTGTATGCCAGATAAACAATATAGATATTATACAGTTTGATGCATTGCCTAATACAGTTGAGAATAATTATAGCAATTATTTTTGTAAAGGCCTTAGTATGCAACAAGTATTATTAAAAGAAGAAGAGATTCGAGAAACAAATTATTTTGCAAAAGGTGGACATCCAAATGAACAAGGACATGAGTGGTTCGCAAAACGTTTACGACAATTTGTACGTCTTCGGGTGTAGTTTCACATTATATAAATGGCCTACTTGGGCAGATTATTTATATGCTGGCGGCATATCAAAAGGATATAAGAATTGGGGATTGCCAGGCGGCAGTAATGATTTTATATTTCACAGTGTGACAGAATGTATTGCTACTGAACATATAACTAGTAAAGACATTGTTATGATTATGTGGAGTCAACCGCATCGTATTGCAGATTATACCCACGAAACAGGGTGGGACATGCCTGGCAATGCACATCTATATCAAGATAAAGAACGTATGATAAAGTACTGGAATGAACACCAAAGCACATTAGAAAATCTAAGTTACTTCTACGGTACAAACAATATACTAAAAAATATTGGGTGCGACTTCTTGTTTACGAGCATTGAACGTATACGTTTGCATACAGATTATGTAAAACAGTTTGACAATATAACTAAAACGTTTTATACTAGTGTTGGTGATGTTTTGGGGTATACACCTCGCGACAAGAACGAAACAGACTGGAGAGAAACTCTGCCAGGAGATAGACATCCAAGTCCTAAAGAACATGCAACATATGCAAAAAAACTTTGGGAAGATTTAGCTCTACCTATACAGTTAAATGAGGAAGAAATAGATAAACTAGCAAATGAAGCAGACAATTATATATTCAATGTTAATCAAAATGGTAAAGTATATTATCCAGAGAAGATACCTTTACATAGGTTACCAAATAAAGAAGGAAAAGTCAATACAGGAAATGGAAAGTTAATTAATGTCAATCAAATTCAGCCTTAGTGAAACAAACGAACATTACAATTCTAAGACACCCCAGGGAGTTATGCTTAGTGGATTATTGGAAGTAATAAAACCACGTGAGAATTTATGGTATGCAGATACATTTAGCCTACCTAGTTTTGAAAACTTAAAAAAATACTACCAAGGAAAAGGTACAGTTGTTTTATATTGTTGGTGGGACCCCGTTGATGATAGACTACTAAAGCATATTGATGATATAGACTTAGACTTTATTATAATAACTCCGGACTCAGATTACTGTGGCAAACATAGTCGCATTGAAATAATCAAATGGCATCACCAATATGGTTTTCATAATAGTTTAATAAACAGCCATTCAACATATGATATAGAGACTGCTAGCACTGGGCAGTTTTTATGTATGATGCGTAATCATAAGCCAGAACGTTTATGCCTGTTACAAGAGTTATGGAAAAATGACTTATTAGATAAAGGATTAGTAAGTTACCTAGGACAAGTAAACACAGCAGGTACACATGGTAGAGAAAGTAGAACAATAGACAGTATACTAAAGCCTGCGTATGGTGTTGATACTGAATTTAAATTTACGCCTGACAGTGACTTTGCTGAGTGGTGTAAAGATAATTTACCTAAACAAATACCAAATGATGTAACACAAACATTGGGTAATAATACAGATTTTAATACGCCTGGCAATAGATACTGGTACACTAATACAAGTTACAGTGTAATACTAGAAACGTATTGGGCAAAAACACAATTCTTAACAGAGAAAACATTCAAACCTATTGTAGCGGGCCATCCATTTATTAACCTCGGAAACAGAAGTACAGAACTGTTAAAAGGATTTGGCTTTAATACATATGAAAGTATATTTGGTAATGACCACGATAGTTTGCCCGCAAAAGAAAAAATAGATTGTGTAATAGAGAAACTTAAAACAGTAAAGGAACTACCTGTTACATATCCTAATTACAATCGCCAAGTTTTGTGTGACTTAGAAGAATCTGCTAAAAAAGAAATAGCAAAACTTGCAAAACAGGTAAAAACTGTGCTATAATTAACTTATGAATCCTATTCAGCAAGCGATCTTTGACCATTTGCCGAGAACTAAACAAGCACCATCCGGGTGGGTTAGTTTTAATGCTGTCTGTTGCCATCATAATGGTGAGAATACAGATAAAAGAGGTAGAGGTGGTGTTATAACAGATGGCGATAGTATTAGTTACCATTGCTTTAACTGTGGATTTAAAACTGGATGGAAACCCGGACGGCATATTAGTTTTAAGTTACGTAAACTATTGGATTGGTTAGGCGTTGATGACAATGAGAGACAGCGTTTAACTTTTGAAGCCCTTCGCATAAAAGATGAGATAGGAGAAGTAGAACTTGAGGAACCAGAACTAAAAGTAGAGTTTAAAGCAAGACCGTTGCCGGAGAATGCTATAGAAGCAAAGTTGGGCCCGCCACATATTGTAAACTATTGTAAGCAACGGAAACTACCTTTAGATAAAATACTCTGGAGCGATACTAAGCCAGGGCGTATGTATCGTAGGATTATTATACCATTTACTTGGCAGGGTAATGTCATAGGGTCAACTTCGCGGGCCACCGACACAGAGACCAAACCAAAGTATTTTAATAATTTTGAACCAAATTATGTGTACGGTATAGATAATCAATCTGCTTCTGCTAAATTTTCTATATTATGTGAAGGGCCGATTGATGCTATGAGTGTTAATGGAGTTGCTGTATTAAGCAATAGGGTTAGCGAGATACAAGCAGAGATTGTAGATACGTTGGGTAGGGAAATTATTGTAGTGCCGGATAGGGACGAAGCAGGACAAGCATTAGTTGACGAAGCATTAAAATATGGCTGGAGTGTTAGTTTTCCAGAGTGGGAGAATGACGTAAAGGATATTAATGCCGCAGTTGTTCGATACGGAAGATTGTTTACACTAAAAAGTATTATAAATGCTAAACAGCATAATAGGATAAAAATTAATTTGTTAAGGAAAAAATTATGAAAGACTTCTTCATTGGCGGCCCGTTAACCATGCATGGAGATAAACCTTTTGATCCTTATCCTGCGCTTGTTAGTAATAATTTTGATAACTTTGCTGAAGAACAAATATCAAATCCTCAGATGGTGCGTAGAGTATTAAAAGGTATAGTTTCAAAAGAGTACAAACACTTCTTTATACAGTGGGATAGTTATAATCATCTAGTAGCAAATAAAAATCTTGAACTTCCTCATAGAGGAAACGTTGTCCAAAACGATCGATGGTTTAATGAATGTTTGCTTATTTGCGAGTATTGTAATATATTAGAGGGAATATCAAAAGAATTTAAAGTAGGAATAACGTTTATTGACGGAACACTGCCATGGACCGACGAACTGTTGACTGTAGATAAATTAAAAAAGCCAAAAGATTTGTCATATGCAATGCAAAATATATTACAGGTAGATAGTTATGACGATCATGACATAAAAAATAGATTTACTTCCTTGCAAGAAGCAGTTAAACTTATTAATAAAGACCTGTGGGTTTGCTTGTTTAATAACTTTGATCGCAGAGCGAGGTTAGACATATACAAAATGGGTAATCCTGGTAAAGAATCACATGAATGGTTAGCAGAACAAATTAAGGGAAAGTTATGAGGAAAAAATGGATATCTGGTTAAGTTTTCTTCCTGGTAGTGCCGCTACAAGTATAGAAATGATTCTAAGATCATGCACTGATCTAGATTGCTTGCCTGTAACCGAAAATCCATTCGTAGAGAAAGATCAAATAATTACGTCCCATGTAGTAAAAAAACAGTGGCATCCGAAAACTGAAAGGGAATTAAAAAATCCATTGTATCGATCTTGTACAGATAATATTTTTACCCCCATTGTACCAATGAGAGATTACAAGGGCAATAAAATACTAGAACATATGGCGGGCAAACCCGGTATTAAATTTTATTTAGGACCAGCACCAAAATTAACAAGCATAGAGTTTGCCGTTATTACAAAGCAAAAAGTACCTACATATCCTGAGGATACTATAAACTTTGAAAATACAGATCAATGGAGTACAAACGAATTAGAAAACTGGGAATTAAGAGAGAGTATAAGTCTACAGTTTATGCAGTGGTTTGTTCCGGAAATGATTGAGCAATGGCAAACTGCTGAAAATTTAGGTTTTACATGCATTAATACACAAAATATTTTTGCATATTATCCACAGGTAGTAGATAATATAATAGAGACAATTGGATGTAATATTACTGATTTAGATCTATACAGGCAGTACGTACAAAAGTGGTTTGACGGACAAAATAAAATATGGGATGATTGGCACAGTTACAAGGAATACAAACAAGGAACAGGAAGGCTCACAGGAGATATTGTACAAGAAGCAATGATACAGTATAATTTAAGAGAACGTGGGATAGAATTAAAATGTTATGGACTCAATGAGTTTCCAGACGCACAGACACTAAAGGATTTTTATGGCTAAAGAATACACACCCGATTTACAAAAGTTATTTTTAGAAATGATGCTAAATGATGCACAGAATTTTGTGCGAGTGCAAAACATTTTTAATCCGGATAACTTTGATCGTAGTTTAAAAGATGTAGCAGACTTTATTAAAGAGCATAGTGCTAACCATGCAACCATGCCTACGTATCAACAGGTTAAAGCAAGTACTGGTGTAGAACTAAAGCCTATTCCTGAGATGCAAGAAGGGCACAACGACTGGTTCCTAGAGGAGTTTGAAGGCTTTACACGCAGACAAGAATTAGAACGTGCAATTCTTAAGAGTGCAGACTTGTTAGAGAAGGGCGAGTATGATCCTGTAGAAAAAATTATTAAAGATGCAGTACAAATAAGTCTCACAAAAGATTTAGGTACAGACTACTTTGAAGATCCTCGTGCTAGACTTATGGCACTTAAAGATAACAACGGACAGGTAAGCACAGGCTGGCCTGCACTAGATAAGAAACTGTTTGGTGGTATGAACAAAGGCGAACTAAACATTTTTGCAGGTGGTAGTGGTTCTGGTAAGAGTTTGTTCATGCAGAACTTGGCTGTGAATTGGGCAACAGCAGGTTATAATGGTGTGTACATTACATTAGAACTTAGTGAAGAACTAAGTGCAATGCGTATTGATAGCATGTTAACTAACATTGCAAGTAGTCAAGTCTTTAAAGAGTTGGATACTTTAGAAATGAAAGTTAAAATGATAGGAAAGAAAGCAGGATCGTTGCAACTTAAATATTTGCCTGCACAAAGTACAGTAAACGATATACGTGCATACCTTAAAGAACTTGAGATTACAAAAAATATAAAGTTTGACTTTTTATTGATTGATTACTTAGATCTTATTATGCCTGTTAGTGCTAAAGTAAGTCCTAATGATTTGTTTGTTAAAGACAAATATGTTAGTGAAGAATTGCGTAACCTAGCAAAAGAACTTAATTCTATATTTGTAACAGCCTCACAGTTAAACAGAGGTGCAGTAGAAGAGATTGAGTTTGATCATTCTCACATTGCAGGCGGCCTTAGTAAGATTAATACAGCGGATAATGTGTTTGGTATCTTTACAAGTAGAGCAATGCGAGAACGTGGTAGGTATCAGTTACAACTTATGAAAACACGTAGCAGTAGTGGTGTTGGACAAAAGGTTGATTTAGAATTTGATGTTAATAGTCTGCGTATACGTGACTTAGGCGAAGAAGAAAATCAACCAACAGGCAACATTTTAAG
>MDTE01104001.1_pt1 | contig 10364 bp, 9 predicted proteins | sample 811231 | NCBI WGS metagenome assembly MDTE01 (sample SAMN05326651, study PRJNA326480) | marine metagenome | isolation source: seawater | place: Indian Ocean: Red Sea | collected 2010 | reverse complement strand
TAAGGATGAGTTAGATGAAGGAAATTGTGCAGCAAGATTTGAGTAATAGTCGGAAAATTGGCTTAATTAATCAGCCAAAGGTTTTTTTTGCGATTTTGTTTATAGCGTTTGGAGCAATGACAGCACGCCTTTTTTGGCTACAGGTTTTGAAAGGCTCATTTTATCGACAACTGTCAGAGGAAAATCGCATTCGTTTAGTTTCTCGACCACCAATACGTGGGCGTTTACGAGATAGTAAAGGCAAAATACTTGCTGATAGCAAGCTGACTTATGCCCTTTCAGTTCAACCACGGTTAGTTACTGAGAAGAATTGGCCTGAATTACGGGATCAGCTCTCCAAGCTTCTGGAACTTTCTAAAGAATCGTTGGATCATAGCTTTAAGAGAGGGGTGAGGAATGACCCTTATCGCATCACTTTAGTGAGAGATTTAGAGCCTGAACAAGTTTTACGGTTTAAAGAAAGAGCTCAAAGCCTTCAAGGAGCACAGGTTGATCTTGAATTGGTTCGCTTTTATCCGCATGGCACTCTTGCTGCTCATGTTTTGGGTTATACCCAACCAATTACACAAAAAGAATTCAAAATTTTGAACGATCAAGGTTATGAGATTTCGGATCGTATTGGTAGGACAGGTGTTGAGGCTGCTTACGAACAAATTTTGCGTGGGAAATGGGGAGGAGAAATGCTTGAGGTTGATGCAGCAGGCAATGTTCAAAGAAGCCTTGGTTTTAAATCTCCTAAAGCAGGAAAGGATCTTGTCTTGACGATTGATTTGGCATTGCAAATGGCAGCTGAAAATGCTCTTGCTGATAAGCAAGCTGGCGCTGTAGTGGCATTGGATCCACGTACAGGAGCGATTCGCGCTATGGCTAGTAGACCGACTTTTAATCCTAATTTTTTTTCACAATCGTTTATGAGTCAAAAGGAATATGACGAGCTTTTTTTGTCGCCGTTGATGCCTCTTTTTAGTCGAGCAATAAATGCTTATGACCCTGGTAGTACTTGGAAGCCTGTGACAGCGATGGCAGGTATGGAGAGTGGTAAGTTTCCACCTGATATTCGCTTGAAGACGTCTTCGTGTATTAAGTATGGGGCTCATTGTTTCCCTGAGCACAACCGTAAAGGGTATGGATGGATTGGCTACGAGGATGCTCTTCGCGTTTCAAGTAATACCTTTTTCTATCAAGTGGGTGTTGGGGTTGGTGCTAAGGCTTTATACAAAGCTGCTACAGAATTGGGTTTTGATTCACTTACGGGTATTGAAATTGGTTATGAGGAGAGTAAAGGTATTGTTGGTAATCAGGAATGGGCGGCAAAAGGTAGAGGTTGGGGATTACCTGGTCAAACACCGTGGATACCAGAAGATATTGCAAGTGCATCGATCGGTCAGGCAGTTGTTCAAATCACACCTTTGCAATTAGCACGTGCTTATGCTGTCTTTGCTAATGGTGGATACTTGGTAACTCCTCATTTGGCAGACTTAGACATAGATTGGAGATCGTCTAAGTATCGTAAGACAGTTAATATAAGCTCTTCTACATTAGAAACGCTTAGAGCTGGTCTTAGAAAAGTTATTGAGTCAGGAACAGGTTCGACATTAAATTTAGGGTTAACTACTCTTCCTCCAGTTGCTGGAAAAACTGGTACGGCTGAAGATAGTGCTGGTGGATCTGATCATGCTTGGTTTGTGTGCTTTGCTCCTTATCAGGCGAGTGAAATAGTCATTGTTGCTTTTGCCCAAAACACACCTGGAGGAGGGTCAGTGCATGCCTTACCAATGGCACGAAAGGTACTTGAAGTATGGAATCGAAATCGAGTTTCTCAAGTATCTTTGTAATTCAAGGTGCTTAATTAGGCGGCTTGATCAATTTCAACCTCTTGGGAAAGCTTCTTCGCCAAGATTTTTTTGACTTCTGAAAGTGAGCAATTATGGGTTCTAAATGGCAGCAATAACATGGGACTTCTTTCAGGCCTGACTAGCCATGTATCATTTGGTTGTTTCAGGATTAGAAAGCCTCGATAGCGAAAAACAACGTTTTGATCGTTATGAGATTCCATTGCAGACGCGATTGAAATCACTCTTATGCATATTCATACCACTATATATAGTGTTTTGCCACTATATATAGTGGTTTTCTTGCTTTGATTTTTTCGAATGAAAGATGAAATAGTTTTTTTGTTCTTACAATCGAATTGGTTGCATCTGTAAAAGCCTTTGTACAAGATCTTCTATTGATTCATCTTTTGCTGGTTTGTTGTTGTTGCTCATAAGTTGTCGACCTACCACTTGAGCACCTAAGTGGGTCAATTGTATGCGCAATGAGAGTAATAATTCCATTCCCCCTCCACCTGAAAAACTTGCCATTGCAATTGGTCTGCCATTAAATAAGTTTCTGAAGTCTTCTCCTTGAACTGACAACCATGCCAGTGCACTTGTGAATACAGGGGGTATCGATCCATTGTATTCAGGTGCACAGATCACCCAACGAGGTATTGCCCCCATCTGAAGAGACAGGGATTGTGCTAATGGAGGAATGCCTTGTTGACTATGAACTCTTGGATTGTAAAGAGGTAAATCTAGACTTGTCAGGTCCAGTAGCTCTGAGTCAGCTCCAAGCTTTTGGCCTGTTTCTACGAACCGTTTAGCAAGTAAAAGGTTTTCACCATTACTTGCTGTAATAACAAGAAGGTCTTTGGGAGAAGTCATTGGAAGTGTCTCAGAGCGAATAATCGGTAGCGCTATTTGAAGGGGGATTAATAATTTGCTCCAGTGCGTCGATGATGCACTGCTGTGATCCCTTGTGAATCTATAACTTTGCCATGACTGATTTCTGCATATATCAACCAATGATCGCCACATTCCATTCGTTGCTTCACACATCCTTCTAGCCATGCCAATGCCTCAGGAAGTATTGGTTGTCCTTTAGGGCTTTTGTCCAAGGCCAAACCTGAGAAACGATTGGCACCTGGTGGAAAAGATTGTAGGAATTGTTTCATCGGTTCTCTATGACGGCCTTCTGCAAGGACATTTAGTGTGAATTGATCCCCACAGTGCAGAAGGGCTCCAACAGCTCGATCTTTGGCGATTGCGATGGTTAGGCCTGGAGGCGTAAAACTAGCTTGACTTATCCAGCTTGCGACCATTGCTCCGTTTAAAGCTTGGTCAGCCTCTCCTTTGCAAGTAGTTAAGACACATAATGACCCCACTATTCTTCCGAGTGCAAGTACTGCTGGATCGCTTTGGCTTGTACTCATTCCTCCTACAGCTCTACGTTTTTGCTTTTTGTGTGATGTAAGAAGGCTTCTGCCAAAAAGTGTTCCTGTTTCTTCAATTGTCCTGATCATTCCAGCATCGGGGCTGAATTTTACTTTGATGGGTTTAAATCCAAATTTAAAACCTCCATCACGGAGCTTATTTTCTAAAAGTTCAAGAGCTTCTCCACTCCATCCATAACTTCCAAAGATGCCGACTTGCTTCTCCTTGTCTCCCTCTGCCAGTAATGTGCCAAGTGCTGAGATAATTGGTGTGGGTGCATGACCGCCAAGTGTTGGTGAGCCAATAAGATACGCATCTGCTTTGTGAATAGATTGGATTAGTTCATTTGAAGAGGTAAATTCACAATTGATACTTTCTACACGGACGCCCGTTCGACTAATACCGTTAGACAATGCATCCGCAATAGCTGCTGTATTTCCATAAGCACTTGCGAACATTAAGATCACATTGATTGATGATTGATATTGTCCTTCTCCCCATCTACGGTAGTCATTCATAAGACTACGCCAACTTGTTTCTATAGCAGGACCATGACCAGGGGCAATACTTCTGATATCAAGTTCTTCTAATTTTTCGACGATACTAGCGACCTGATTATCCATAGAGGCCATTAAACAGTCATAAAAATGTCGTCGGTCTTCTTCTGTAGTGCTTCGATTGGTTTCGGCCCAGCTGGTTGTACATATATGCGCAGAAAAGAATTTATCACTCATTAATAAACCTAATGTTTCGTCAAATGCTAGAAGGCCACCTGGCCAACGAGGTGTTGGTGCTGGTATCAGCTTGATAATATGATCATTACTCCCAAGTAATTGTTCTTCTTGTTTGATAATTTGTAGTGCTGGGAATGGAATTTCGATTGCGGAATTCCCTATTTTATTGCTATTTGATGTAGGCTTACCTCGATTCCAGAGCTCTTTTAGTAGTTTTGCCGCTGGATTGGAGCTGATTAATATAAGTTCAGGGTATTCACCTTTTAATTTTTTTAGAAGTTCGACGCGGTTTGGATTTACATGGCCAACGACAACTTGTAGTTTTGTTGTTCCTTTTGGTAATAGACGAGCAAGGCTTGGTAGAAAGACTTCTCCATAAGTCGCTCCAGGAGGATGAATTAAGAGTGTGGAATTTGTCTTGTTATTGATATAGAGGAAACTATTATCCGTACTACCTCTTTCTAGTGCATACTCGAGTTCAAAGCGTAAGCGCTTATGACTCAAGCCTCTAATGCTATTTATTCCTACTTCTATAGGGATCGTAATTACTTCTAAGTCGTTCTTTTTGTTTGTGGAGGGGTTGAGTGAATGAGTGTTCATTAGTAATGATTGCCTACTTTGCGATGGTGTACTGCTGTAATGGCTTCGGTGTCTGCTACATTTCCATTCTCTACCTCTGCATAAATGATCCAATGATCAGGACCTTCTAGTCGTTGTGCAACTCGACAGTCTAGAAAAGCTAAGGCATCTGAGAGTACAGGGCCTCCTTTAGCCGCATCGTTCAGAACAGTGATGCCTGAAAATCTATCGGCTCCAGGTGGAAAGCGCTTTAAAAAATGACGAAGCAAAAACTGGTAGTTATCCTCTTTCAGGATATTCACAACAAAAGAGTCATTAACTTGCAGTAAAGCTTCAATTGCTCTGTCCTTTGCGACAGCAACAGTCAATCCTGGCGGTTTAAAACTTGCTTGGCTTATCCAACTGGCTACCATTGCGCTACTTCTTTTACTTGTGCCTTCTCCTTGGCTAGCCGTGACGATGTATAGACCACCACTTAATCTACCTAAGGCTTTGTCAAGGTCCCCATCAAGACTTTTCATTGCCAGAATATTTTTTTTCTTGTTTAATAATTGACCTAGATCAGTTCCAGTTTCTTCGAATTTTTGGAAGGTATTTCCATCAGGAATTGCTTTCACTCTTAGCGGAGGACATGCCTCTTTAGGGCCTAGACTCCTTAATTGATTTGCCAATGAGTCTATTGGCTCATCATTGCCTCCGAATGAGTCATAAACGGCTACCAATTGTTTTTCTTTTAAGGCTGCAAGTAAAGTCCCTATTGAACTTTTCATATCTGCATCTGCTTGATTTGGCCATGTTGGTACTACAACTGCTGCGGCCTGGCTAATGAGAGCAGTTAACTCTTGAGTATCGCTTGCACGTAAATCAATGAGTTGTACCTGTGTACCTGCTTTACTGATTCCATGTGCAATTGCTTGACTCAGCCGGTCGCAATAACCATGTTGACTTAGATAACAAACAGCTACATACCGCTCCCCTTTGCTCCTCTGCTGGCTCCAGTCTCGATATTTATTTACCCATAGATCAAGGTGATAGCGCAATAATGGTCCATGCCCTACAGCGATAGTTTTAATTGGTGGCAAACTATCAATACGCTTTAGAGCTTGTAATACGCTTCGTGCATTTGGCCCCATTAAACAGTCGTAATAAAATCGAAAGTCTGGTTCAATTACATCTGAGTCATTGTCAAATAAATCGTCGGAGCAGTAATGAAGTCCAAATGCATCACACGTGTAGAGAATTTTAGTTGCGTGATCAAAGGAAAAAATAGTGTCTGGCCAATGAAGATTTGGGGCACTGATAAATTCAAAGTGATGATGAATTCCAGTCGATTCGTTTGTACCTAGATCTAGCTGATTCCCGCTTTTTATAGGAGTTGATTTAAATGGTTTGTGTACTTGATTTTCTAGAAATTGAATTGCGACTTTGGATGCAAATACTTCGATCTGAGGATTTAGTTCTAGTAGATCACTTATCAGACCTGAATGATCTGGCTCAGTATGGCTAACGATTAGATAATCGATTTCTTTGGGATCAACTTCCTTTCTTAATAATTTGAACCAGCTGTCTTTAAACTTGCTATGACTAGTATCTATTAGTGCTGTTTTATTTCCTTTTATTAGAAAGCTATTGTACGTAGTCCCATTCCTTAGTCCAAATTCAATATCAAAACGACTGCGCTCCCAATCTAGCGATCTGATTGCGCTTGTATCTTTGGCAATTATTTCGCATTGTAAGGATAGCTTTGAGCTTTGAGGTTGTTCTGGGGAATTGGCGCATGACTGAAAAGCTTCCATAGGATAGTTGCACCGATGTTCTAACTCTAAGAAGAGGACCTCTGAATTGTTGTTCTTACCTCAAGACCAAGATATGTTTGGTAGCCAGTTGACAAGAGCAGGAGCAGAGATTATCAGGCATAAAACACTAATTTGAAGAGCTACAAAAGGTAGTGCACCTATATAGATTTCTTTGGTTGTAATAGATTTTGGCGCCACCCCTCGTAAATAAAAGAGAGCGAAACCAAATGGTGGTGTTAAAAATGATGTTTGTAGATTGGCTCCAATTACTACGCCCAGCCAAAGCAGTGCTTCTGGACCAAGTAGTTGACGAGCAGCTGGTAGAAGTAGGGGAACTGCAATAAAGGCAATCTCAAAGAAGTCAATGAAAAAGCCTAATAAGAAAATAATAAGCATGCTAAATGCCATGAAGCCGATTTTTCCACCTGGGAGGTTAAGTAAAACATTTGCGATTAGTTCATCACCTCCTATGCCTCGAAAAACAAGACTAAATGCTGTCGACCCAAGTAAAATTGCCATAACCATTGAGGTGCTTCGGAGTGTTTCGTCACAGACTTTTGAGAGAGTTGTTCGACTGAAGCCACCATGAATTGCTGCGAGCCCCATGGCTCCAAGAGCACCTAACGTTCCTGCTTCGGTAGGTGTTGCGATTCCAAAAAAGATGCTTCCAAGTACTACGAAGATCAGTCCTAGTGGTGGAAGCATGATTTGAACTAGTTTTGCCAGTTGAGGGCGATTTAAGGTGATGGCACTTTGTTGAGGAGCTAGTTCTGGCTTAAGAGCACTAATTATTAATACATAAATAGCAAATGCACTTGCCATGAGTATGCCGGGAATTAATGAACCTAGAAAAAGATCCCCAACTGATACTCCTAATTGGTCTCCTAGTACTACCAAAACAATGCTTGGTGGGATGATTTGTCCAAGAGTTCCTGATGCTGCAATGACCCCTGTAGCCAGAGACTTGTCATAGCCAGCTCTCAACATTGCAGGCAACGAAATCAGCCCCATGGTTGTTACTGTTGCTGCTACGACACCTGTTGTTGCAGCTAGCAGGGAGCCCACAAGAACAACTGCTAGGGCCAATCCCCCACGCAGTCTTCCTAGCAGCTGTCCCATGCTTTCTAGCAGTCGTTCAGCAATGCCTGATGTCTCTAGCATTGCCCCCATGAAAATAAAAGCTGGTATTGCGAGCAAAGTGAAGTTGCCCATGATCCCGATAATCCTTTGAGGTAGAGCGGTGACAAAAATGGGTTCAATTTCACCTAGTGCCATCCCTAAGAGAGAAAAAAGCACGGCGATACCTCCTAAGCAGAAGGCAACTGGATAACCGCTTAAAAGGACAATTACAAGGGCTACAAACATACCTGGCCCAAGTAACAATGAGGGGTCGAAGCTAATTACATATCCAAGTAGTTCAATTTCAATCAATAGTATTCTCCAAATTGTTGTTGTCTTGTGATGGATGTGATGCAGATAAGGATTTGAGCTTGAACCAATTTCGAATTGCTTCTGCGATTCCTTGAAGTGCTAATAAAAGGAATCCTATGGGGATAAGAGTTTTGATCCAATATCGTGGTAATCCATTCGGGTCAGGAGATACTTCTCCAATCATCCATGAGTTAACTGTTGGTTCAATCGAGATAGCTATCACACCTATTGCAAAAGGTAATAATAAAAATAGTGTTCCCAGTAACTCTATTTTGATTTTCTTTGAGTTACTCCATCTTCCTTGTAGTACATCTACCCGGACATGTCCTTGACGTTGAAGAGTCCAGCCTAACCCTAATAAGAAAACCATATCAAACAGATACCATTGCCCTTCAATAAGTCCGTTTGAACTCAGTTGATGACCTATGGCTACTCCAATATATCTTCCAACTACATTCCAAAGCCCTAAGCCAAGCATTGCTAAAACTGCCCAACGTGCAAGTATTGCTACCTGTTGGTTGATTTGGTCGAAACGATTGGCAATAGCGAGCCACTTATTCATACTTTTATCTCTCTCTGTTCATAATTAAAACGTGAAAATGAGAACTCGTTAACTTTGTTCCATGCTGCAATCTCTTGACGGAATTTTTGCCATTGATCAAAGACCATGCGAAAACCTTTATCTTTTGTGGAAATGTCTGAATACAGTTGGAAAGCTGCACTTTCAGCAGCTTTAAGAATCTGGTTGTTATAAGCTACGAGTTGTGTTCCTCCTTTGAGAAGCCTTTGTAGTGCTGAACCGTTAAGGGTGTCGTAGCGACTGAGCATCGTTAAATTTGCCTCATAACAGGCCGTATTAAAAATTGCTTTGTATTCTTTTGGGAGCTTGTCCCAAGCTTTTTGATTGACAAGAGCAGTTAGTGTCGGCCCCGGCTCCCACCAGCCTGGGTAGTAATAGAAGTTAGCTGCACGGGCAAATCCCAGCTTCTCATCATCGTAAGGACCGGTCCATTCAGCTGCATCTATTGCTCCACGTTCAAGAGCTAGATAAACCTCACCTCCAGGCAGGACTTGAACATTGACTCCTAGTTGAGCCATGACTTCTCCACCAAGGCCTGGGATACGCATTTTTAATCCTTGGAGAGATTGGATGCCATCCAGTTTTCTCTTGAACCATCCTCCCATTTGCGCACCTGTATTACCTGCTGGAAAGCTAATTACCCCAAACTCAGCATAAAGTCGATTTATAATTTCAATACCATTGCCTTCATAGAGCCAAGCATTTTGTTGTTGGGCGGTTAACCCAAATGGCATAGAGGTTCCAAAGGCAAAAGAGGGATTCTTCCCTTTGTAGTAGTAGCTTGCAGTGTGTCCACATTCAACTGACCCTGCTTGTACTGCATCTAGCACTTCAAGACCAGGCACAATTTCACCTGCGGCATAAGGCTTGATCTGGAAATTGCCTCCGCTTAGTTCTTCAACTCGCTTACTGATGGTTCCTGCTCCACCGTAGATAGTGTCGAGTGAGATGGGCCAGCTGGTTGCCATTCTCCAACGTACTTTTGGCTTAGAAATTACGCTTGTGCTCGATTCCCGACGGATTGAGCAAGAACTAACGACCCCTGCTCCTACGGCACCAGCAAGTGCAGTCGTGCCAGTTTTTAGTAATTTTCTTCTTTGCATACGATTTTTTAAAGCATCTATCTCTATTTAAGATCTGATTTACAAATGAACAGATTTTGTTTTAGTTGTTTTTTAGATTTTGTACCAACTATCAAAAGTGGCGGCTTGTCCATATATTTTGTTTTTTTCATCCCAGATGGTCCATATGCTTGCATTTCTGATGATGAAACGCTCTCCTTTGCTGTTAATTCTTATGCCTTGATAATTTTGGATAGCATGTTTTTTGGTTGCTTGGTGTAATGCATGTTGACGTTGTGCTTGTTCTTCTTTAGGTGCAGTTAGCTTGGAAGGCATTCCGATCATTTCTTCCCAACATAGAACCCAAATATCAAGTGCTAGAGAGTTTGCATATATCAAGCAAGGGTCTGGTGTGTTGTCGTGGGCCATTATTGGCTGATTCATGGAGTAGCAGGCCTTCCCTTTGTCTAGTTTTGACTTAAAGGGCTGTTGAGTAGGTAGTAGTGGTTCCCCAAAGGTATTTTCATAAGACACTAAAAGTAGATGTACTAACCGTAATGACTGATTTGTGAGCCAAGGAGTTTTATTCACCTGCTGCCATGGCTTGCAGCATTGCTTGTTGTGCTAGACAGTCTCCTTGCTGATGTAGATGATTGAGAAACTTTTGTCGAGCATTTGGGAATTTTGGCTCTTCAGCAAGAGGCAGCTCTCCAGCGGAATGTAAGCCTGTGTCGCCTTCCATGGCAGGAGTTATGACTACTAGATCACCATTAAGATTGCCCTCATATTTCCACCATAGGCTTGGGTCTGCTATAGCAGGATGTGGTGTCAGTGTTATGGAAGTGTCCGTTATTGAGATTTCTTGATTGTTTTTTTCGCTTTCTTTTGAATTCGTGATTGTCGCCAGTGCTTTTAGGCGTTGCTTTGCC
>MDTE01095810.1_pt1 | contig 10364 bp, 10 predicted proteins | sample 811231 | NCBI WGS metagenome assembly MDTE01 (sample SAMN05326651, study PRJNA326480) | marine metagenome | isolation source: seawater | place: Indian Ocean: Red Sea | collected 2010 | reverse complement strand
CAAAGTCACTAGGAAAACGAATTGGAAAAGCTACTACAAAAGCTGGGGAGTCTTCGGGAAATTTAGCTTCATTTTTAACTGAAATTTTTAAAGGTTCAAAAATGATAAGAATTTATCAGAAAGAAGAAGAAGAAAATAAAAAGGCAAATCAGGTCATAGATGATTTGGTAGAAAAAAATATAAAAATTGGAAGTGTTTTAATTCGAGCAACTCCAATTATGGAAGCTTTAACAGGATTAATGATAGCAGGCTTCATAGTTTTTTCTGGTAAGCTAATTGCCTCTGGAGAAATTGGAGTAAATAATTTCTTTTCCTTTTTAGCAGCTATGATGCTTGCCTACCAACCTATAAGATCCTTAGCAACTATTAACATGTCGGCGTATCAAGGGGCTGCGGCTTTTAAAAGAATTAGTGACATTATTGACAAAGAAATAAAGATAAAAGAAATCAAAGATGCTCCAAAGTTATTTCTAAAAAATACTGACATACAGTTCAACAATATTGAATTTAAATATGACTCAACAGATGAAAAAGCGATTAGAAATGTAAGTTTAAATATCAAAGGAAATACCATAACTGCATTTGTGGGTCACAGTGGAGCAGGAAAAAGCACAATTATAAACTTGCTTCCAAGGTTTTACGATCCCCAAAAAGGGACAATAGAAATTGATAATCAAAATATTAGCAAAGTTTCTTTAAGTTCTTTAAGAAAAAATCTATCACTTGTTAGTCAGGACGTTATACTTTTTGACGATACAGTCAAAAATAATATTGCCTATGCAAAGCCTGGCGCATCTGAGAATGAAATTATCGAATCTTGCAAATTTGCAGCGGCTGATACATTTATTGAAAAACTTCCTAAAGGTTATGAGACTATGATAGGTGAAAATGGTATCAGGCTGTCAGGTGGTCAGAGACAAAGAATTTCCATTGCCAGAGCTATTTTAAAGCAATCTCCTATAATACTATTAGATGAGGCAACTTCCTCTCTTGATGCAGAATCTGAAGAAATAGTGCAAAATGCAATAAATAATTTGACTAAAAATAAAACAACCTTAGTTATAGCTCATAGACTGTCTACTATTCATAAGGCTGACAAAATTTTTGTTATGAAACAAGGTAAAGTGATTAATTCGGGAGATCATAATTTTTTAATCAACAATTGTGAAGAATATAAATCTCTTTATCAAAAACAATTAAAATAAGATGATTCTAACATACAGAATCTTATCAAACATTTTATATCCCTTTATACTCATATTTGTATTCTACAGAAAAATAATTAAAAAGGAAGACCCAATAAGATACAAAGAAAAAATTTTAACATCTCACTTTAAAGCAACCAATAAAAAGAATTCAAAGTTAGTTTGGTTTCATGCAGCTAGCATAGGTGAATTAAAAAGTATAATTCCTATTATAAATCAATTAAATTTAAATCATAATAGATTAAAATTTTTGATTACAACTAGTACTTTTAGTTCAGGAAACATTGCCCAAGAAGAGTTCAAAAAAATAGATAATGTTGAACACAGATACTTTCCTTATGATATCTCTTTTCTAATTGATAAATTTTTAAATTTGTGGGGTCCCGATGTAATATTTCTTGTAGACTCTGAGATATGGCCAAATTTAATTTTGAAAGCAAAAAAATATAAAATTCCAATATCACTGATAAATGCAAGACTTACTTTAAAATCATATAAACGATGGATGCGTTTTCCAAAAACAGCTAAAAAATTATTTAACGTATTTGATTTGTTTATTTGCTCTAATTCAGAAACAAAAACTTACTTAAAAGAACTTGGTCTTAAGAACATTTACTTTAAAGGAAATATAAAATTAGCAGAGTTTATAAATGAGGAAGATATAGAAAATATTAATGAGAAATTTTTTAATAAAAGAAATTTTTGGTTAGCTGCTAGCACACATAAAGAGGAAGATATATTTTGTCTAAAAACTCACCTCAAGTTAAAAGAAAAATTTAATGATGTAATAACACTAATTGCACCTAGACATATAGAAAGATCAAGAGAAATATACTTGTTATCAGAAAAATTTAATCTGAAAGCTCAAATATTAAATCAAAATGAAAATATTTTAGATAATAAAGAAATAATAATTATTAATTATTTTGGTGCTCTGAAAAGCTATTTTAAATTCACTAAAAGTGTTTTTATGGGTAAATCAATGATTATTAAATACAAATATGATGGTGGTCAAAACCCTATTGAAGCCGCGAAACTAAACTGTAAAATTTATCATGGTCCTTATGTTACAAATTTTGGTGATATATATGAAATTTTAGCAAAAAAAAATATATCAACTAAAATTGATGACCATAATGAATTGAGTAAAAATCTTGCTATGGATTTTGAAAATCTTGATAATGCTAAAGAAAAAAATAAAATTGCTATTAATAGCCTAGGGAAAAAAACTTTACACGATACTATGGAAATAATTAATAATTTTATAAATCATGAAAATAAATAAACCAAAATTTTGGGATGATAAAATAGGTTTATTTGCGATTTTGTTGTTTCCATTTTCACTAGTTTTTATTTTAGCCGCATTTTTAAGAAAAAAGTTTACAAAGAGTATAAAATTTAAAATTCCAATAATTTGTATAGGAAATATTTACTTAGGTGGCACTGGTAAAACACCTGTATCAATTTTTTTGGCAACTCAACTTTTAAAATTTGGCAAAAAACCATCTATTATAAGAAAATATTATAAAAGTCATTTAGATGAATTTAAACTTATTAAAAGTAACGTAAAAAATTTGATAATAAATAAATCTAGAACAGATGCTATAAGAGAAGCTGAAAAAAATGGGTCAGACTTTGCGATACTGGATGACGGGCTCCAAGATTATAAAATAAGAAAAGATTTAAAAATAGTATGCTTTAACAGTAATCAACTATTTGGGAACGGTTTAATTTTACCTTCAGGCCCATTAAGAGAGGGCTTGCATGTCTTAGAAAGTGCTCACATAGTAATAATAAATGGGAATAAGAGTAAAATTTTTGAAGAAAAAATTTTAAACATAAATAGTAATTTAGATATATTTTATTCATTTTATAAGCCAGTAAATTTAGAAAAATTTAAAAATAAAAAATTATTTGCTATTGCTGGCATAGGTAATCCTAAAAATTTTTTTAAGTTACTCGAAGAAAATAATTTAGATGTTTATAAAAAATTAATTTTTCCAGACCATTATCAATTTTCTAAAGATGAAATGAAAAAAATTATTGAAAGTTCAAAGAACGAGGGTTGCCATATTATAATGACAGAGAAAGATTATTATAAGATTAATGATTTTAAATTAAAAGAATTAGATTACATGAAAGTCTCATTGGAAATAAATCAAAAAGAAAAGCTTTTAAATAAAATAAGGTCTATAAATGTTAAAAGTAATTAATTATTTTTTTCAGTCTATTATAATTTATACTTTTTTTTTAATAGGAAAAATTTTAGGAATTAGAATAAGCAGAAAATTATTTTCTTTTTTATTTTTATTACTCGGTCCAACTTTTAAGTCAAAAAAAATAATTAACAATAATCTAAATATTTTTTCAAAAAAACAACCGGCATTAAGTAAAGAAAAAATTATATTTAACATGTGGAAAAATTATGGAAAAACTTTTATTGAATACGTTTTTTTGAATCATTTAAGAAATAATGTGTCTAATATTATCGTCACTGGTGAAACAAACTTACTTGAAGCAACTCAAAAAGACAAACCTGTAATTTTTATTTCGGGCCATTTTGCAAATTTTGAAATAATGTCCATGGTAATATCAAAAAAAAAAATACCGTTAGCAATAATTTATAGGCCTCTTAACAATATTTTTTTAAATCCATTAATGGAATTTTTAAGAAAGAAATATATTTGCCCGCATCAGATAAAGAAAGGCATTAATGGTGTTAGAGATGCTATAGATTTTATAAAGAAAAAACATTCTATAGCTTTAATGATTGACCAAAGGGTCAGTGAAGGTGAAAAAATTAATTTTTTTGACGAAATTGCTCTTACTACTACTTTTCCTGCTCAACTCTCTAATAAATTCAATCTTGATATAATTCCTGTTTATATTGAAAGAGATGAAAACGATAATTTTAAAATTGAATTTCAAAAAATAATTAAGGCAAAAGATTTTCAAAATAAATTAGAATTGACAAAAGAATTAAATAGAATTTTAGAAAAAATGATAATCAGAAATCCTGGTCAGTGGATATGGACACATAACAGATGGAAACAATAACTATTTTTTTTGCTTTTTGTATCTCTCGTTAGCTTCAATAGGAGAAAAATAAGCTTCTTGTAAATCAACATTCCAGTAGTTTAGGTTTTGTAATTGTATCTCTTTTCCAGAAATTGCACATAAAACATAGTCACCTTCCTCTAATATTTCAAAATAATTGTGTTTAAAAATAAGTTTAGCTTTTTTTTTACCCATCATTAAATTATACAATATAAATTCTAACATGAATATTGGATTAATTGGTAGTGGTGGAAGAGAACATGCTTTGTGTAAAAAAATATGTGAATCAAAATCAATTAATAAAATATTTTGTCTTCCGGGAAATGCGGGTACTTCACAAATAGCTACTAATCTTGATGTTGATATTCTTAATTTTCCAAAGGTGCTCAAACTTATTAAGTTTCACAAAATCGATCTTGTAATAGTTGGTCCCGAAGAACCATTGGTAAAAGGAATAGTTGATTTTTTAAAAAAAAATAAGGTTAAAGTATTTGGTCCAAATAAGTATGCATCAAAACTTGAGGGTTCAAAAGCTTTCATGAAAAAAATTTGCGCACAAAATGAGATACCAACTGCGAAATTCAGAATTTGCAAAAATGGAAATCAAGTTAAAAAATTTTTAAAGGAATGCCCCTTACCAATAGTAGTAAAATCTGATGGTTTGGCAGCTGGTAAAGGAGTAACTATATGTAAGACAAACCGACAAGTCATAAAAACTACATCTGAAATATTTAGAGGTAAATTTAAGTCATCAAAAAAAGTTGTTTTAGAGGAATTTTTAGAAGGAGAAGAAGCAAGTTACTTCATTATAGTTGATAATAATAGTTTCAAGTTTTTTGGTACCGCTCAAGACCACAAGCGTGTATATGAAAATGATAAAGGGCCTAATACTGGAGGAATGGGTGCATATTCACCAGCTCCAATCATTTCAAAAATATTAGAAAAAAAAATTGTATCGAAAATTATAGTTCCAACCTTAAAAGCTATTAAATCAAGGGGAAGCTCTTATAATGGATTTCTTTATGTAGGATTAATGATTAAAAAAGGCGAACCTTACCTAATAGAGTATAACATCCGAATGGGCGATCCAGAGTGTCAGGTAATTTTGCCGAGATTAAAAAGTGATATAGTTAAAATATTTAAAAACGCGACTACGAATAATTTGAAAAATACTTCAATACAATGGAGAAAACAAAAAAGTATGACAATTGTAATATGTGCTAAGGGATATCCGAGTTCATATAAAAAAAATATTAAGTTAGATAATATTAATAAAATTAATTTTACAAAAAAAAATTTTATCTATCACGCAGGCACAAAAATAATAAACAATAAGATAAAATCAAGCGGTGGAAGAATATTGAATGTTTCTTCTGTAGGAAACAGTTTTTTCCAAATAAGAAAAAAAATAATTCATTATATAAAAATGTTAAAAATTAAAGATAGTTTTTACAGAAGTGATATTGGATGGAAAGTAATTAAAAAAAATGAGAATAATTAGCGGGTCTCTAAAAGGAAAATCTATCGATTTTTTAAAAAATGCCAGAACAAGACCCCTTAAAGATAGTGTAAAAGAAAATATTTTTAATATTTTGATACATTCAAATTTTATGCCAATAAAATTTGATGATTATAATGTTTTAGATTTATACTCCGGCGTTGGATCATTTGGAATTGAATGTATTTCGAGAGGTGCAAAAAAAGTTACCTTTATTGAACAAGATGTGGATGCATCTAATATTTTAAAAAAAAATATAATAAATTTATCTATAAATAATAAAACTAAAGTTTACGCTAATAAAATTGAGAATTTTTTAATTGGGAATATAAGAGAAAAATTTAATTGTTTTTTCTTAGATCCTCCATTTTCAGATTTAAATTTTTTAAAAAATCTTAAATCAATTAAAAATAAAAAGATCTTTAATAAGAAACATGTTGTAGTTATTCATAGAGAGAATAAGTCGAATGATAATTTTGAAGATCTTTTAAATCTTATTAAAATAAAAAAATATGGAAGGTCAAAAATTATTTTTGGTTTTTTTTAAAAAAATAATTTTTGGTATTGGTTAAAATTTTGGATTTACCTGTAATAAATCATCCTGACTATGTTGCTAAAATTAATGATGATAATAAATTTCCTATTAAAAAGTTTGGAGCATTAGCTAACCATTTATTAGAAGTCAAAGTGGTCAAAAAATTTCATATACCTAAAGCATGTTCAATTGAAACATTAAAAAGTTCTCATTCGTTGGAATATATAAATCATATCAAGAATAAAACACTGGATATTAAAGCGCAAAAAAAAATAGGTTTTCCAATTAACGATAGTGTAGTTAGAAGATCTTTTGTTGCAACTGGTGGTACAGTTTTAGCAAGCAAACTGGCTTTAGATGCGAAGCTTGCATGCAACACAGCTGGCGGAAGTCATCATGCTACTTTTAATTTTGGGGCTGGTTATTGTGTTTTTAATGATGTTGCTGTCGCGGCGAATTATTTAAAAAATAAGAAATTGGCGAAAAAAATTTTAATCATAGATTTAGACGTTCATCAAGGTAATGGTAATTCCGAAATATTTCAAAAAGATAAATGTGTTTTTACTTTTAGTATGCATTGTTCCTCGAATTATCCTGCTAAAAAATCTAAAAGCGATCTTGATATTGAGCTCAAAGATAACATGGAAGATTTAGAATATCTCAATATTTTGAACAATAATCTTAAAAAATTAAATCAAGAAAAATTTGATTTTGTATTTTATATCGCGGGGGTTGATATTCATCATGAAGACAGATTAGGTAAACTCAAGATTACAGACGATGGTGTTCATAAAAGAGATCAAATTGTAATAGAAAACTTTTATTCAAAAAAAATACCTTTATGCGGCGTACTTGGAGGAGGTTATAATAAAGATTTTAAAAAGTTAATTGAACTACATTCAATGTTGCACAAAACTTGTGCTAGTTACTTTTAGAATGTCCCAAATCTAATTATTTAAGGAATTTTTTCGTTAAAACTTTAACTTGTTCAACAGCGGGTTGATTAAAAGGGTTTATTCCTAACAATTTTCCTACAATTACAGTTTCGACCATAAAAAAAGAAAACAATTCACCAAGGGTTTCTTCGTTCATCTTTTTTATTTTAAATTCGCGAAATGGAATATTTTTTTTTTCAAAAGACTTAACTAAAGCTTTATTTTGCGCATTTTTTATTTTACTGATCTTTTTTTTATTTAAAAAACCAGCAATTTTTGTCCTGTTGTATATTTTAATTTCCTCACTAGAATTTTTTTTGACGCTAAAAATATTAAATATTTTATCTTTTGGCCCCTCCAAATACAATTGCAACAAACTGTGATGATCCTTAGGTGTATTTGATACGACAGGCAAGAAACCTTTATTCGTTTTTCCCAAACTTTCAGCAATTAATTGTTGGCACCAAAATAAGAATTTTTCTAATTCTGGAGAATAATTTAAAAAAATTAAATTGTTATTTTTTTTAGAGTTCATAAAATTTGCTAAATTTATTGAACTTTTTTTTAAAAGAACTTTATTATTTAAACTTAAACAATTGAGAATTTTAGATCTTAATTTAGATAAATTAATACCCATTAAAAAGGCAGGTATTAAGCCTACCTCGGAAAGAACTGAATATCTTCCCCCAATATGATTTTTATGTTCGACGAAAAATAAGTTTAATTTTTTTGACAATAAATATAATGAGTTATTTTTTTTTTCTGAAATTAAGATAATATTTTTTGAATTTTTTTTAAAAATGTTTAATGCAAAAGTATTGGATAACGTTTCTAAGGTATTTCCCGATTTAGAAATAATTAAAAAAAGTACTTTAGATAAGTTTTCGGTCCTCTTAAAATTTAAAATTTTTTCTTCATCTAAATCATTGAAAAAATAAAATTTTTTTTTAATTTTAGATTTAAAACAATGGTGAATTGCTTCAGCGCCTAAAATTGACCCCCCCATACCTATTATAGCGACTATTTTGAAATTCTGAAATTTTTTTAAATCATTTATCTTAAACGAAAATTTAAATCTTTTATCTAAAACATTTAATGTTTTTTTTATGTCTTTAATGTCTTTCTGAATTTCAAAAAATATTTTATTAAATTTTCTAGAATATTTCTTTTGTGAATATGGCCTCAGTTTTTTTGATTTTAATTGATCTCTTAAGAAAAAGTTTTGATTATTCACTTGCGAATTCTATCTATAATTGACTCTTCTATTGAAGAAGGTTTATTTTTTGATGCATCTTCTGTTTTGGGTGCTTTTAATATTTTTTTTATTTTCTCCTCTTCATCATTATCTTTTTTATTTGTTATTGAACCTGGCTCAGGGATATTTTCATAATCAGGTGGTAATACTAAAGGGTTTCTTTTTTTTACTAAGAACTCATCGGTTGTTTTTACTTTTTCATTTCGCATAGCTTTTCCTGCATCATCTAAGGTTCCGCAAGAAATTAAAAGAAAATAAACCGCTACAAAAAAATATAAATTTTTCATTTTAATTTTTAACAAAAATATTTCGTAAAATTAGAATTAATATTCCTATTGTAATAAATATATCTGCTACATTAAAGGTAAACCAATGAAAATTATTATAATGAATGTCAATAAAATCTGGCACAGCTTTATATACAAACCTATCGTAAAGATTACCTAATGCTCCACCTATAACAATGGAATAGATAAGTTTATCTAACCTCTCAGAAACAATAAACATACTAACAATAAATAATATGACTAGTATAATTAAAATTGTGACTAAATTATAAACTAAAGTCGAATTTGTACTAAAAAAACCAAATCCAATACCTGTATTCCAGATTAAATCAAAATTTAAAAAATCATTAAGATAAAAGCTGATTTCACTAAAATTATTTATGATTTTAATTTTTGAGTATCTGTCTATACCAAAAATAAAAAAAATAATTGCTAGAAAATAAAAATTTTCTTTTTTAAGTATTGTGTTTTTTATTTCTTTAAGATCAATCAAAATATTGACTTTCTATTTTACTGGACAACTTTCTCTTTCACATTTTTTCTCTAAAATTTTCCAACATCGTTCACATTTTTTTCCTTGAGCCTTTTTTACTTCAATCTTTATATCGTCATTTTTTGACAATTCTTTCTCTGCTTTTGAAACGATAAAATAATCAGCCAAATCTAATTTATCGAGAAGTTCGAATTTATCTTTTTTTAAGATTAATTTTATTTCTGCCTCTAAACTTGATCCAATTTCTTTGTTAGTCCTTTTCTCCTCTATTGCAATATTTGCCTTTTGTTTAATTTTAAAAAGCTGTGACCATTTTTCATTTAGCTTTTCATTCTTCCAATTAGCAGGGATTTTTACAAAATAATTTTCATGAATACTTTTAGAATTATCTTTATTAACTAAACTATAGATTTCTTCAGTAGTAAAAACTAAAATTGGAGCGAACCACTTTAATAAACTCTCTAAAATTATGTTTAAAATAATTACACAATTTTTTCTTTTTTTTGAGTTTATGCTATCACAATAAAGAACATCTTTTCTTATATCGAAATAAAAAGAAGAAAGATCAAGTGTACAAAAATTCAATAAATCTTTATAGAGTTTATGAAAATTATAGTTTTTCAAATTTTCATCAAAAGATTTATTAATTGAAAATAACTTATGTAAAATGAATTGCTCTAATTCATCAAATTCATTAGGTTGAATTTTTTCAAAATTTTGTTTATCAAATTTATCTTTTAAGTTTCCGAGCATAAATCTAAATGTATTTCTAATTTTTCTATAAGATTCCGCATGTTGTATTAAAATATTTTTATCTATTCTTAAATCTTCCGCGTAATCAGATGCTGAAGCCCATACTCTAAGTATGTCTGCGCCATAATTCTTTAAAATATCCTCTGGAGAGATAACGTTACCCATTGATTTAGACATTTTCATACCTTTGCCGTCTACAACGAAGCCATGTGAAAGAATACTTTTAAATGGTGCTTTACCTCTAGTTCCACATGACTCTAGTAAAGAAGAGTGAAACCATCCCCTATGTTGATCAGATCCTTCTAAATACATGTCTGCAGGCCATTTTAAATCTTTTCTTTTTTCT
>MDTE01001612.1_pt1 | contig 10364 bp, 7 predicted proteins | sample 811231 | NCBI WGS metagenome assembly MDTE01 (sample SAMN05326651, study PRJNA326480) | marine metagenome | isolation source: seawater | place: Indian Ocean: Red Sea | collected 2010 | reverse complement strand
TAAAAAGGGGCCATAGCTCAGCTGGTAGAGCACCTGCATGGCATGCAGGGGGTCAGCGGTTCGAGTCCGCTTGGCTCCATCCAATTTTATTAGTAAAAGCAATATTCACCCAAAAACTAAAGATATTAAAGACGTTTATGCAAACTATATAAAAAAGGACAAGAAGAAAATATAAATAATTATTTTAGTAGTCAAAATAAGAAATTAGTGTTCCAAAAAAAAAACAGCACTTACTTTTTATTTTTACTTTCAAGCTTATTATTTCATAAGGACTCTTGCATTACTTGGAGCTGCAGAATAATGTATTTCTTTCATCGTTCTATTAATTGAAGTTTCTTAAGTAAATAATTTCGCTTCAATTTCGCAACGTTTTATATCCCTATCATCAATATCATATTTTAGTAAAAGATAACTTTAGAAGTGATCTTTCTTTCTCTTTTTCTTGATATTATAAATTACACAAAAATATGGTTAGAAATAGTTAATAATAATAGATTTATAAGACTGTCTCATGCGGCAGGTAACTCAGCGGCATGTTCGACTCTTAATTCAGTTTCTTGTATCTAACCTATTGGTTGCTAGCAATGTTTTAAATAATATTTTTATACCATAAATGGAAAAATTTTTAGTCAAAAGATTAATTTTACTTAGTTAACATGTATCTTAGAATCCCTTCCCCCCAAACTATTGAACCTTCTTCTTGAATATTTTTTGCATAATAATTTAAATCCTCAATTGGTGCATTATTTAATCTCTCAATTTTAGAAAAACCAATTTTCTTTAATTTATCAACAATCTCATGATTTTTAGAATGTTTTTCAATTGGGACGTACCAATTGTCTATTAAAGACCACCTATTTCGTGGCACGCAATACATATCTAATATTTCTTGGCAATACTTTCTTGGCAATTCTTTCATTACCTTATTTATTAATTTCCTAGAGTACCAGTAAATACCTCCACTCCCATATACATAAATCAAAGCCATTCCGTTATTATTAAGTATCCTATATATTTGTTCTAAACCTTTTTCGATACTTTCTAAATGGTGTAAAACACCGTAGCAAAATACAATATCAAAACTTTCATCACTGTAGGGTAAAGATAATAAATCTTGCTTATCAAATTTTATATTTTTAAAATTATTTGCTTTCGCAATTTTCTCGCCAACCTCTAATCCTTTTTTCCCTATATCAACTCCAATAACACTTTTAGCCCCCATAGATGATATCGCAATAGAATATCTACCAAAACCACAACCAATATCTAAAACCTTCTTCCCTTTAAAAATTTTTAAAGAATAATCGTTGGTTTCTAAAATCCCATTTAATTGTTCTTGGGTTTGCTTTACAATTTCTGAAACTTGTAAATTTCCCCATAAGTCCCCATAAACGTCTTCAATTTTATTACTAGCCTGATATTTTTCTAAAACTAAATTTTGTTTAAAATTTGATTTATAAGATGGGAATGAAGTATTAAATTTAAGATATTTGCAAAGATTTGTAGTTACCTCAAAAATCCTTTCAGTATGTGATGATGAATCTTTTCTCTTTGGAAAAGGCAACCAATAATCATATGGATATAAATTCCTAGCAAACTCATGCATTGCTATTGGAACATAAAATGGATGTGTTTTTATAGCATCCCTAGTTAAAATTATAAATTCATCTACAACTTTCTTTAGTTCCTCGTATGTCTTCATATTTAATCTTTTTGAAGAAATAACTTATTTCTCAAAATCTTAACTTATTTCTGATTGAAAAAATTGTTATAATTAATCGTATCATCTTGCTCTATAAAAAAATTTAATTAAATAACTAATTAATAAAACTAGGGAAGAAATCTATGTTAACAATTGGAATTTGTAACGATGAAACCTCTTCTGCTTGTCTTTTTAAAAATGGTGAGCTTTTAGCTGCTGTTAGTGAAGAGAGATTTACTAGAGTAAAAATGGACAAAAGTTTTCCATTAAAATCAATAAAATTTTTACTTAAAAAATTTAATAGAGGTCTAAATGATATAAATATTGCATATTCATGGGCAAAAGGTTTTGATCCTGAACTGATTGAATATTATTTAAATAGATTCCTAATATGTAATGACGTTTCCCAGAAGAATGTATTTCTGGAAAAAATAAAGTTCGATAAAATTAGAGATGAAAAAGGAAGAAAAATTTTTAATGAATGGTTTCATCAAAATTGCAAAAATTGTCATTTAACTACTGTTTACCATCATGAAGCTCATGCCGCAAGTTGTTCACTTCTTAGCGATTTTGATAATGGGATATGTTTAACCGTTGATGGCGTGGGTGATTTTGAATCACTTGGAGTATGGAGATTTGACCGAAAGAATATTCTTCATCCTCTACAAAGAATATATTCCTCTACATCTTCAGATAGTCTTGGTTATTTTTACGGACGTATAGCTGGACTTTTAGGTTTTACTCCTATGAGGCATGAAGGTAAAGTAACTGGCCTTGCAGCACATGGAGATCCTAATAAAGCTTTAAATCTAATGAGAGAAATGATAATTTTTAAAGATGGAATTTTAAAGAGTAATCTTGGTGATTTATATAAACCATATTTTAAACCATACAGTAAAAAACTTATAGAAAGAATTAGTGAATTTAAGAAAGAAGACATTGCAGCGGCAGCTCAAAAACATCTTGAGGAAATCTTAACTAATTTGATAATCTACATAATCGAAAAAAATAATATTAAAAAAACTAATTTAATGTGTGCAGGCGGAGTTTTTTCAAATGTGAAGCTTACTCAAAAATTAAAAGAAATACCAAATATAAATAATATTTTTGTGCAGCCTCAAATGGGAGATGGTGGATTATGTCTTGGGGCAGCAGCTATCTCTCAACATAGAGAGGGCTTAGAAATAAAACCAATGAGGAATGTTTTTTTAGGACCCGATATAGATTTAAAAGAGTTCATCAATAAATATGGTACGGATACATCTTTAAAAATAAAAAAGATTAAAGATTTAAAAAATATTATTTGTAATGATCTAAATAATAATCTTGTTATTGGTCTTGTTAGAGGAAAAATGGAATTTGGTCCAAGATCCTTATGTCACAGAAGTATTATTTGTAGAACATCTAATTCTGAGATAAACAGTATTATTAATAAAAGATTGGGTAGAAATGAATTCATGCCTTTTGCTCCTGTAATGAGAGAAGAAGTAGCAGAAAAGGAATTAATAAATTTTAATAAAGATGATATTACCTTGGAATATATGACATCTACAATCAATTGTAGTAAAAACTTCTCTATCAAATCACCTGCCGTGGTTCATATAGATGAAACTGCAAGGCCTCAAATAATAAAAAAAAATAAAGATAAATTTATGTGGGAATTATTATATACATGGGAAAAAGTATCTAGTGAGTTGAGTTTAGTAAATACTTCTTTTAATAGTCATGAAGAACCTATTATTTGTTATCCCGATGAAGCAATAAACGCTCTAAAAAAAAATATAGTCGATGTAATTTTTATAGAAGACTACAGAATAGTATCTAAAGCTTAATTTTGAAATTATCAATTTGGAAAATATAAATATTTAATGCTGCTAAGATAAGTAATATTTATTTCTAAAATATATTTTAAAAATGAATGATATATCAGTTGTTACATCCCTTTACTATTCTGAGGAATACATAAAAGAATTTTACTTGAGGACACTAAAAGTTTGTGAAGAAAATTTTGAAAACTTCGAAATTATTTTTGTAAACGATGGCTCACCTGATAATTCATCTGAATTAGTAAAAACTTTATGCATAAATGATAATAGGATTAAGCTTATTGAACTTTCAAGAAATTTTGGACATCATAAAGCATTATTAACAGGGTTAGATTTTGCCTCAAAAAATCTAATTTGGTTAATTGATGTTGATTTAGAAGAAGAACCAGAATGGCTAAAGGAATTTTATTCAACCTTCAAAAAAAATAAGGTTGATGTAGTTTATGGGGTACAAAAAAAAAGAAAGGGCAATTTTTTTGAAAGGTGGTCAGGCAGATTATTTTTCGCAATTATGGATGATATTTTTGATGTAAGCTTTCAAAAAAATTGCACAACTGCAAGATTGATGACTAAGGCTTATAAAGACTCACTTTGTTTACATAAAGAACAAAATACTGTACTTTTTGGATTGTGGAAAATTACAGGTTATAAACAAATTCCAATATATGTTTCTAAAGGTAATCGATCAGCATCAACATATAGTCTTCTAAAAAAAATCAAACTAGCAATAAATTCAATAATTGACTTTAGTGCAAAACCATTAATTTATATATTTTATTTAGGTTTTTGTATATTTCTTATTTCATTATTATTTGCTATTTACTTAGTGGTTAAATTCTTCTTATTTGCTTCTCCTGTTGTTGGATGGACTTCAGTTATCATATCAATTTGGTTGTTTGGAGGACTTATAATTGGCATTTTGGGATTACTAGGAATTTATTTATCAAAAATATTTATGCAAACAAAAAATCGACCTTTTACAATTGTGAAAGAAATTTTTCCTTGAATTAATATTATTTGGATAAATTTAAAAAATAATTTAAATTTTATAGATGAAATTATTTTTTTTTAAAAAAAATCAATTCGAAACCAATATAAAGCAATTTTCTAGATTTGTAATAATAGGAATTATAAATAACATGTCTGGATATTTATTTTATTTAATTTTATTGCATATTAAAATAGGTTACTTATTTTCTCTATCTATAGCTTATTTATTTACTTTGACATTAAGTTATTTTCTACAATCAATTTATACTTTTAAGTCAGGAAAAAACAAGATTCAAATAATTAAATTTTACGGATCATATTTTTTTATTTATCTTTTAAATTTTATATACCTTTCAATTTTAAAAGAAAATTTAAATATAAATGCTGGCATAAGTCAAATTATAATAATTCCACAAATTGCAATTTTAAATTTTTTCATTTTAAAGAATTTTGTATTCACAAAATAATTTTTAAAATTATATAAATATTAAAGACAATTCTTAATTTAATTAATCTCTTTACTAATGGGTTATCTTTGTTATATCTAAAACTGAGACAAAATTTTGAATAATTGTCCTGAAGAAATAAAATACTTTATAGATGATATTGAAGTAAAGAGATCTTTATTAGGAAAGATAAAAATTGATCATTTTAATAAACCCCTTTTGTTTCAAGATCAAAATCTTTTAGAGAATGTAGATTTTAAAAAATCTGGTTTTATTGTAAAAGATTTCGTTGATGAAAATAAAATGGACTTGCTTTTAAATAAAGTCTTTGAATTTTTATCAGATAAGTTTGAAATTGAAATAAATAGAATAAATTATAATGATGTATTTAAAAATATGAAAAATAAAATTTTTCATAAAAAAATGGAAAAAATTTACAAGGGTATTAAAGTTACAGAATTGCCTTTTTCTTTAAGTTTTATTGAGAATTGGGTAAGTGATAATCTTAATAAAAAGTTAAAGCTTTTCTCAAATTTTGAAGAGCAAACTTTTTTGATAAGAGTAGTTAGACCTTTTTCCCAAGACTTTAATCCTCCGCATCGAGATGTTTATATAGATAGATTAAGAAATGCTGTAAATTGCTTCTTCCCATTAATTGGAGTTAATTCAAAAAGTTCATTACCTATTATTCCTGGAAGTCACTATTGGCCAGAATCAGAAACTATAAGAACTGAGTTAAATCCAACAATAGATGGTTTAAATTTTTCAGTTCCTTCAATTTTGTATAAAAAAAATATGACTCCAATTGTTTTAACAAGACCAAAAGTAAAAAAAGGCCAAATAATGTTTTTTTCACCTTATTGTATTCATGGCGGAGGAATAAATCTAGGATCAGAGACAAGGATAAGCTTTGAAATGAGATTTAAGTTGAACAATTAATTTGTATAAATAATAGGATCAAAGATGAAGGAAAATCTTAAATATTATTCTTGGGATAGTTAAGAATGTTTTTAGAAAATAATAAATAATTGCGATTTTAATTTATCAATTAATTTATTGATTTCTTGATACTTGCAAAATTATGTTCTTAGCTATGTTAATTTACTTTTTGTAAGTGCTATGTCGAACTTTTTACTAAGATTATGTTTGTTAGTAGTAATAGAAATTTAAATATTTTGTTCTAATTTGCTTCTTAATTTACCCAGTTATAACATTATAAAATTGAGATTTAAAAAATTATTAAAATCAAAATTTATTCTTGATTTTACAAAATTATCTACAAGTGGTGCTATTGGAAAATCATTATATTTATTATTTACACCACTAATTACAAGAATATATAGTCCTGAGCAATTTGCCCAATTTGCTCTTTTTACATCATTAATAACAGTTATTTATCCTATATATTCTGGTAGATATGAATTTGCGATATTAACAGCTAGAAAAGAATCTCAAATAAAAAAATTATTTTATTTGACTATTTTACTTGTATTAATATTTAGTTGTATCTCTTTCTTTATTTTTTTTATTTTATCAAATATAAATTCGCAATTTCTTAATTTAAAATCATTAAATTTATTAATTTATTTAATACCTTTTGGTATTGCTGTCGAGGCATTTTTAAATACTCTTAAATTAATTGCTAGTAGATATAAGAAATTTTTAATAATAAGTAAATCAGTTTTATTAAACTATTTTGTAAAGGTTTTGCTATGTTTGCTTTTTGGATTCTTTTCTAAAAATTATAATGGCTTAATTATAAGTAATGTAATTTGTACAGCGATAACGTGTATTTTTTTAACTAAACAATTAAATCTTAAAATAGAATTTAAAATATTTAGAGGTCTCAAATCGATCTTTGCTACCGCAAAGAAATTTTGGAAATATCCAATTTATAATTCCATACCATCAGTAGTAGATAATATTACGTATGAATTGCCAGTTTTTATAATTTCTATGATTTATGCCGGCAATGATTTAGCAAATTATGCTATTGTTTCAACAATTTTCATATATCCAATTGCACTTTTTTCTAGCTCATTATCTCAAGTAAACTTTAGTCATATATCTTTTAAAGTAAGATCTGGCCTGTATATTTTTGATGATACAAAGAAACTTTTATTTGTACTTTTTATATTTATTGGCTTGCCTTGTTTAATATTGTTTTTCTATTCTCGAAATTTAATTCCCATTATTTTTGGTAATCAATGGAATGATGCAGCTATTTACTTACAGATTCTTATTCCTTCTTTTTTTATAAGAATTGTTGCCTCTACATTAAGTAATATACTAATAAGTACAAATCGAAATGAATTACTTGGTCTATGGCAAGTGGGTTCTTTTATTACAAGTTTAGTTGTATTGATTTTTTCTGCTAAAAATTTAAATTTCTTTAATTTTATTTTGAGCTTAAGTTTTTTAAATATGGTGATTTATTCCGTATATTTGATATTAATAATTTATTCTGCAAAAAATCCGAGATATAATTTTAAAAACTGATATTAAAAATATGTGTGGAATTTCAGGGATATTTACAAAATCTCAGAATTATTCAAGGATTGAAAAATTGTTAAATTTGTCATTACAAAAATTAACTAATAGGGGCCCAGATGATGAAGGAATTGAAAAATTCCAAATAAATGAAGGAAATTTATTATTGGGTCATGCAAGATTATCAATTATTGATTTAAGTAAGAATGGTCATCAACCAATGACTTCAGAAAGTGGGAGATATGTAGTTACTTTTAATGGTGAGATTTATAATTATCTTGAATTGAGAGAAACTTTAACAAATTATGGATATATTTTTAAAACTAATACTGATACTGAGGTTTTATTAAATTCTTGGGACTTTTGGGGTAAAGAATCTATTAGTAAGTTTAAGGGTATGTTTGCCTTTGCCATATACGATTTAAAAAAAAAGGAATTAAATCTTGTTAGAGATTCATTTGGCATAAAACCTATTTACTACAAATTAGATAAGAATTTTCAATTTTTATCTTTTTCTTCTGAGTTGCCTTCACTTTTAATCCTATCTGAGGAGAAAACAACATTGAACAAACAAGCTACATTTGATTACTTAATAGGAAAATCTTATGATTTATCTCAAGATACCTTTTTTGAGGAATGTAAATCCTTACTCCCTGGCCAGTTGATACATTTTGACTTGAATGATTTAAGGAATTTCAAGCAAATACAATGGTGGCATCCAAAAGTAGCTGAAGAAAAGTATATTTGCTTTAACTCAGCAAAAGAAATAATTCGCGAAAAATTCCTAAGCAATATTAAATATCATATGAGAAGCGATGTTCCAATTGGTGCGACGTTGTCAGGAGGAATAGATTCCTCTTCAGTAGTATGCGCAATGAGATATTTAGAACCAAAATTAGACATCAATACCTTTACCTATCTTGCAAAAGATAATAATTATAATGAAGAGTTTTGGGCTGATGAAATAAATAACTTTGTAGGTGCTATCCCCCATAAGATTTCAATTGATAATAATAAATTGATTTCTGAATTGGATGATCTGATAGCTCTCCAAGGCGCTCCTTTTAATTCTTCCTCGGCATATGCTCAATATAAAGTTTATGAAATGATAAGACAAACAAAAATAAAGGTTGTTTTAGATGGACAAGGAGCAGATGAGATACTCGCTGGATATGATTATTACATAGGCTTTAGAATAAGATCTTTATTAGCTAGTGGAAAATATATAGCTTCTGCGAATTTACTTACTAATTGGTCAAACAAATCATTAAGATCTAAAAGAAGTATCTTGATGAATCTTATAAGTTCTTTTTCAACAAATAAATTGATGAATGGAGGTAAATCATTTGTTAGGAAATATATAACACCTGTTATTGAAAATAAATGGTTTAAAGATAATGGAATTATAAATCTAAGTGATTATGATCTTTTTGAATTTAATTGCGAAAATCCTAATGAAAGAGCACTCATAATTGAGCTTGCCAAAAGTATATCAACCAAAGGTCTTTCTCATCTTTTAAGGCATTTAGACAGAAACTCAATGCATTGGAGTATTGAGAGTAGAGTGCCTTTTTTAAGTAATGATTTTGTTGATTTTTGTTTTAAACTGCCTGAAGAATTTTTAATATCAAATGAAGGAGAATCCAAATATATTTTTAGAGAAGCGATGAGAGGAATAGTACCAAATAAAATATTAGATAGAAGAGAAAAAATAGGATTTTTTACTCCTGAAAATCAAATTATTAAGGATCTCTTGCCATCTTTTAGAAAAGAAATTAATAATTATTTTGATTTGCCATTCTTGAATAAAAAATATCTTAATTCAGTTAAGGATAATAATATAAAAATTAGTTCTAATCTATGGAGATTAATTATATTTTGCAAATGGTATAAAATCTTTATGCCTAGTATATAAAACAAAAAAAATTATCAAAATATATAATTCTTTATAAAGTTATTTTTAGTTTTAAAATCTAGATTAGCTATAAATAAATATTAATTTTTTTTCTATCCCCTGTAAATTTGATAAATATTTAGATGTTAAAATATTTTTAACCTGAAGATACTAAATTATTATTATATTATTGATTAAATGTTTATACCTTTTAATAAAGTATTCATAAATTCTGAGTCTCTTAATTATTTAAAAGATGCTCTTAAAAATGAATATCTCGCAGGAGATGGAATTTACACAAAGAAGTGTGAATCCTATTTAGAAAATAAATTCAGAGCTACAAGAGCTCTTTTATCGCCTTCATGTACAGCATCTTTAGAAATGAGTGCGATTTTAAGTGAGATCAAGTTTGGAGATGAAATTATTATTCCTTCTTACACTTTTACATCAGTAGCTAATGCTTTTATCTTAAGGGGAGCTGTAATAAGGTTCGTAGACATAGAACCTAATACACTTAGTATTGATTTAGAAAAAATTGAAAGTGCTATTTCACCTAAAACAAAATGTATAGTAACAGTTCACTATGCAGGAGTTAGTTGTGATATGGATAAGTTAATTGCTATTTCAAAAAAATATAAAATCCTATTAATTGAGGATGCTGCACATGCTATTTGTTCAAAATACCGAGACAAATATTTAGGTACGTTGGGCGATTTTGGTTGCTTTAGTTTTCATCAAACGAAAAATATTAGTGCGGGAGAGGGTGGCGCAATTATTTTAAATAAAAAAATTTATATTAATAGGGCAGAAATTATTAGAGAAAAAGGAACTAATCGAAAAGACTTTTCAAAAAATAAAACTGATAAATATTCATGGTTAGATGTTGGATCATCTTATGTACCATCCGAACTTCAAGCCGCTTTTTTATATTCTCAATTGATAAAAGGTGAAGAAATTTGTTTAAAAAGAAGTATCATATGGCATAAATATCAGAAAGCATTTGAAGATTTAGAATT
>MDTE01200510.1_pt1 | contig 10365 bp, 7 predicted proteins | sample 811231 | NCBI WGS metagenome assembly MDTE01 (sample SAMN05326651, study PRJNA326480) | marine metagenome | isolation source: seawater | place: Indian Ocean: Red Sea | collected 2010 | reverse complement strand
GTGCATTTTGATCTGTTGTTTGATAAGATCAGCGCCGGTTACCATTTCCGTAACAGGATGTTCCACTTGAATTCGCGTATTCATTTCCATAAAATAAAAATCTTTATTTTTATCCATGAGGAACTCGATGGTCCCAACACCAACGTAATCCACAGCTTTCGCACCTGCCACGGCTGCTTCACCAATCCGTTTCCGCGTTTCTTCATCCACCAAAGGTGATGGTGATTCTTCAATCAATTTTTGATGACGCCGCTGGATAGAACATTCCCGTTCGCCCAAGTGAATGGTATTTCCGTGTGTGTCCGCTAATATTTGGACTTCAATATGTCGTGGATTTTCAATGAATTTTTCAATGTAAATATCGCCGTTCCCAAAAGCAGTCAACGATTCCTGATTGGCAGATTTGTAAGCAGGTATTACATCTTCAGATTTTTTCACCAAACGCATGCCGCGTCCACCACCACCGGCAGAAGCTTTCAGCATAACGGGATATCCCATTTCATCCGCTTTTACTTTAGCATCCTCAGGACCATCTAAAATTCCTTCTCCACCGGGAACCACAGGCACACCGGCAGCTTTCATGGTAGATTTTGCCTTGGCCTTATTTCCCATGGAATCAATGATTTCCGGAGACGGACCTAAAAACGTGAAATCATTTTCAGCACAAATTTTCGAAAATTGAGCCGATTCAGACAGGAATCCATATCCCGGATGAATCGCATCAGCGCCGGTGATTTCACCGGCAGCAATAATTCGCGGAATATTTAAATAACTCTCTGAACTGGGCGGCGGACCGATGCAAACAGCTTCATCTGCAAATTTTACATGGAGAGATAATTCATCTGCTGTGGAATAAACAGCCACAGTTTTAATATCTAACTCATGACATGCTCGAATCACGCGGAGTGCAATCTCACCCCGGTTGGCAATCAGTACTTTTTTAAACATGACTATTAGGCAGGGTCAATCAAAAACAATGGTTGGTTATATTCAACCGGTTCACCGTTTTTCACATTTACTTTGGTCAATGTTCCATCAAATTCAGCTTCAATTTCATTCATGATTTTCATAGCTTCGATGATGCATAGAGTTTGACCTTTTTTCACAGAATCACCCTCAGAAACAAATGGTGGGTCATCCGGTGTTGGTGATGCATAAAATGTTCCAGGCATTGGTGATAGCAATTCTTCTCCTTTTGCTGCAACCGGAGCGGAGGATTCAGGCTCAGAAGCTGGTGGTGCTGATTGCACAGGAGTTCCTGCTACAGGTGCTGCTGTAGGTGCTACTGATGCAACACTTGCACTTTTGGTCACTCTGTATTTTCGCCCCCAAAAATTTACCTCGATCTCATTCACATTGGAATTTTCCAGGATATAGATAATCTCTTTTAATTTATCTTGCCACATAGTTTCTCCTTGTCAAATTTTATTCTTTAGACCGTTCAACATAATCGCCGGTTCGGGTATCGATTCGCAATTTATCGCCTTCTTCGATAAATAATGGCACATTCAGCGTGAACCCAGTTTCAACTGTTGCGGGCTTATTTGCACCTGTTGCGGTATTTCCTTTAAATCCTGGTTCAGTTTCTGTCACTTCCAAGATAACGTGCGAGGGTAACCGAATATCTAAAACTTCACTACCGTCAAACAGTAAATCTACATTCATGCCGCCGGTAAGAAAATTCTTTCCAGCGCCTATAGACTTAGTTGGGATATTGATTTGATCATAGGTGTCATTATCCATGAAAACGAAAAAATCACCATCATCATATAAGAATTGCATTGCTTTGGCTTCCACACGAATAAATTCCAGTTTATGACCTGAATTAAAGGTTTCATCAATGATTTTTCCCGATTGAATATCTTTCAATTTTGTCCGGACGAATGCGCCGCCCTTCCCGGGTTTGACGTGCTGGAATTCCACCACTTTCATCCGTTTATTTTTATGAAGAATGACAGCGCCATTCCGAATATCTGCTGTTGTTGCCATGAATGTCCTAAAGGGATTAAAAAGTTAAGCCTGAAATTTACGACGGGACTTCGCTGGTTCAAACGGAGGGAATTTGGTAATTGGGGGCCAATTAACCGGCTGTTTATTTAATTATTAAATTTGTGAAATAAGAGATGAAATTTTTTCCATATCCGAATTCATTTTATCCGGTGTAGGAATGTCTCTTGCATATTTTACCATATCTGCTTCGGATAAAAATTGATGCCATTCTGAAAATTGCTCATCATCCAATGGGAAAAGTGGTCTGAATTCTTGAATTTCTTCCGTGGTCATTTCCAGAGCTCGAATGAAATATTTTGTTTCAATGTATTCGCGGGAAATGTGAGACAAATCTGCATAATATTCTTTTGAAAGGCCATTTAGGTCTAAATCCCGGAGGCGACGTTGTGCTCTTTCTTCTGGTGTTTCTATATTGGCATAATCAACTTTTTGGTATTGAACTTCTTGTCGTTGTCGCCACGTCCAAATCATACCACCTAAAATCAAAATCAAAAGGGTTCCCAAAACAACCAATCGAGTGGGGAAAACACCTTTCACCGGTACGGGACCCTTGATGGGTCGAAAATCTTCGGCATCGGCCGTTGCAAGAATGGAATGGACCTTGAAATATAATTTTTCTACTGTGAGAGAATAATTTCGACTTCCGTCATCGTGCATAATGTCAACTTGATATTCAGGTGTGGAAAAACTGCCTGTGTCCCAAGCCATGAGCTCAAATTGAATTCCGGTGAGTTTCCCATTTTCGTGGATCAAGGATTGATTCCGTATCGAAATTGTATCATTAATTTCTCCCAATTCAGGAAATCGGATCGATTGATCTTTTTGCCCTTCCACTTTAACTGACCAAGAAAATACATCTCCGATGAACCCTTCGGTCGTGTCAATTTCGGAAATAACAGAAAGGCTTTGTGGCATTGCCACAGAAAAAAACAATGAAAGGAGGAAAACTCTCATTAATGACGTTTTTCTCTCTTTTTAAAAAAGGACATGAGCGGTTCTACATAATCCTGGTCTGTGGAAATGGGAATCAAATCTAATCGTATTTTCCGAGCCTCTTTTTGGAAGTGCTCCTGCTTTGTTTGGATTTCTTTTTTGAGTCGGTCTCTTGCGTCTTTTGAAGAAGTATCAACCCAAAAAGATTCACCCGTTTCCGGATCTTCCATTTTTAAGAGTCCTAAGTCCGGCATATCGGATTCAGCCGGATCAAGCAATCTAATCCCAATCACATCATGCTTTCGATTTACCACTTTTAATGATGCCCAATAGTCTTCATCTAAAAAGTCGGATATGATAAAAACAACACTTTTACGCTTCGCAACCTTCAAGAGATAGTCTAAAGCATTTCTCAGAGAAGTTCCGCTTCGTTCCGGTTCGGTGTAAAGTAATTCCCGAATAACACGAAGGACATGGCTCTTCCCTTTTTTCGGAACCACATATTTTTCGATTTCATCCGAAAAAAGAATCAAGCCCACTTTGTCATTATTCTTGATAGCTGAAAAACCTAGGACAGCAGCAATCTCCGCACCCATTTCCCGTTTTAATTGTTGTCCTGAACCAAATTCTCCAGACGCAGAAATATCAACCAATAAATAAACTGTCAGTTCACGTTCTTCTTCAAAAACTTTGATAAATGGAGAACCCGTTCGCGCTGTCACATTCCAATCTATGAGCCGAATATCGTCTCCTTGCTGATATTCTCGAACTTCTGAAAATGTCATTCCTCTCCCTTTGAAAACTGAATGATACTCACCACCAAACAAGTCATTTACAAGACCGCGAGTCCGAATCTCAATTTGTTTTACTTTTTTCAGTATTTGTCGGGGAATCACTGGCTAACTAAGGAAATATGAAAATTTGTTTAACATCAATTAAGTCAACTGATTTGATTTTCAATTGTAAGAAAACGTATAACGTAATTATGAAATTAAACTTATTACGTTTTACATATTTTCGGATTAAGGAACTTCAACAACTTCAAATAATCGTTGAATCACATCTTCCGGTGTTAATTCTTCGGCCTCTGCTTCGTAGGTCAGAATGACACGATGTCGCAAAACATCTGCTCCAATGTAACGTATATCTTCAGGTGTGATGTAACCACGATGTTCTGTGAATGCACGAGCCTTTGCAGCACGAATCAAATTAATGGTTGCCCGAGGAGATGCCCCAAAATCAATTATCCCTTCCAAATCACCTAAACCATGACCTTCCGGATCTCGCGTGGCAAAAATGAGATTTAACACATAATCTTCAACCTTTTCATCCACATAAATGTCATGAATCACTTGTTGTGCTTCCAAAATGGCTTCCGGCAACACGACAGACTTTACATCATCCAAATTGATAGATTTTGTATTTTGTCGAAGGACTTTACGTTCCGATTCCCTATCAGGATAATTCACCACAAGTTTAAACATGAAACGATCCACTTGCGCTTCAGGTAGAGGATATGTCCCTTCTTGTTCGATGGGGTTTTGGGTTGCCATGACCAAAAATGGAGACGCCAATGGGAATGTATTTTCTCCGATGGTCACTTGCCGTTCCTGCATGGCTTCTAATAATGCACTTTGCACTTTTGCAGGAGAACGGTTAATCTCATCTGCTAAAATGATATTAGAAAAAATGGGACCTTTCCGTGTATCAAATTCACCGGTTTTTTGGTTATAGATTAATGTTCCCAACAAGTCAGCCGGGAGCATGTCCGGTGTGAATTGGATTCGTTGAAAATCCGTATCAATGAGTTTCGCCAATGTATTGACGGTTAAAGTTTTTGCTAAACCGGGAACACCTTCTAATAAAATGTGTCCGTTAGCCAGCATGGAAATGATAATCTTGCTCACCAATTCATCTTGGCCAACAATAATTTGATTCATCCCCTTTTTTAAATCATCTACAAAAACAGAAGCTTTCGAGATTCGTTCATTAATCTCGGTTAAACTGAATTCACTCATAGGATAAAACTTTTAAGATGTAATATGTTTAAGGGCAGGGATTTCTTCGATACCTTTGCCAAGGAATTCAATCTCGAATTTGACGGAGGGCGCTAATTCATGAGTTGGAAATCTTTCCAGAAATGTTTTGTATTCAATTTCAGCGCTCTTGGGGTCATTCACCACATTGGCATAAATGTACCCAATCATGAAAAGAGCATGCGCTTCCTGAGAGGAGCCGCCATATTTTTCGATCACTTTGCGGTATTCCTGAATAGCAGTGGTAAAATCACGAAAATCATTCATGTAGAGATCTCCCAGCATATACTGTGCCTTGGGCGTCAATTCATGATCCGTATACTTTTCAATCATGAACATCAGGTGTTCTACAGATTCTTTAATCATTTTTCGTTTCCGGAGAGATTCCGCCTTATTCAGGATAAATTCCGGAAAATGGTCAATTTCCTTTTGGGCTTGATTTCCCTGGACTGAACTACCATAGTTATTTACAGTTGATTCGAGAGCGGAATATCCGGAGACCAAGTCATTCTTCCAGTTCAAATGAATGGTTGCCAATTTGTATTGGGCATGAGATGCCAAACTATCCTGTGGATATTTTGATACCAGTTTTTCCAATCCGGAAATAGCTTGGTCCGTTTCATTATTTTTTAAATTTTCACTGGATAATTCAAATAATTCATCGGCTGATTTTGAACAGCCAAAGATAAAGAGTAATCCTAAAAATGAGAGAAAAAGTTGAGTTTTCATTATCTTCCTGTTATTTAAAAGCGGCGGAAATTAAGGCCTGTTTTTCTTCCTAAAAAGTGTTGGTTGTGGTTTAATGCACAAATGTTTTTTCAGTTCCAACATTTCAATTTAAAACAAATTTTGAACACCCAACTGGATTTTTCTTTCATTGAAATCCCCGGTTTGGATTGCATAATCCAGCCGAGCAGGACCTAAAGGTGTTTGGATTGTTAACCCGAGCCCTGCATCCCATTTGACGAGACCTAAGGAAACATTCTCCATATGGTCTGCCAATAAGCCGCCATCTACAAAAAAAGTCAACCCTAACAGTTTATACACGGGAAAGCGATATTCCACATTGGTCATAAAGCGAATTGCATCACCAACGGGTTCACCACCGGACTCTTCGAACCTGAGCACTTCCCAACCTCGCATAGATGTACTGCCACCTAAATAAAATTTTTCATATGAATAATCTACATCGTTGTCATTCCAGCCCCACAATCGCCCTGCTTTCAACCTCACAGCAAAGACCGACCGATTCCCTGACTGGATATAGGTTTGGTATGTGAAATCCGCTTTCAGGTAATCCCGCTCACCACCTAATAAATAGCCAGCTGATTTGAATAAACATGAAAATAAATATCCTTTACGTGTAAAGAGTGGATCATTTTTTCGATCCAAATTAAACTTAAATCCTATGGACCTCTGTTCAATATTTTCTTTTGATTCAGAGCGATCGCTAAATGATTCCCATACTGATTTTGTTTCAAAAAAGGATCGTTCCTGAAACCGAACATGTTGGGATAAGTTTACACCAAACCGCTCAATGGTCTCAATCTTGTCCTTATAGTCAATAAATGTTTCATAATAACCGGTGATTTTTGTGGGAAATCGAATGCCAAAGAACCAATTGCTGGCTAAACTCATATCATATCGAATTCGGGGTAGGATAAATTCTTCTTCTACTGGAATCCCGGCCAAAATTTTTGTAGAAAATTGTGTGGGCGAATTGAAAATAGTCCGGTTACGCCATTCCACCGTCCCGCTGATAGCCGGCAGTGGTTCAGCGCCTTCCGCAAAACGGATGGGATCGTACCCGCCAACAGAGTTCCACTCCCGCTGTTTATATTGGCGGAATTCAATCACCATATTTACCAAAGAATCGGAATCGGCGACCTTCACCGGAATCATGTTTACCATGGAAAAAACACCCATTTCTCTCAATCGCCGAGAGGTGTGATCCATTGTACTTTTTTTATACACATCACCGGATTCGTACATTAATTCCCGCCAGATTTGAGAACTGTCTATGCTGCCCAATTTTTCTAAATACGTGTTTTTGATCCGCACCTCTTTCCCTTCCTCTATTTGAACGGTCACTTTGACGGAATCAGATATATCATCCAATACCTGGATCGTGAAAAATAATTTCCCGATTTGATGATATTCATTTTCCACTGCAAACAAATTGTCATTGATAAAAACGGGGTTATAAGGTTTATTTTCTGTTAACCCGAGCAATTTATTAATTTTTTTCGTCGAGACACTTTCATTGCCCTGCACAACTACATTGGATAAGAAATACTGTTTGCCCTCCAGGATATCATACACAATATTCGCAGAATTATTTTCAATAGAATAGGATTCTTCAACCTTAACATCTAAAAATCCTTTTGAATGATAAAAACTCTTTAGTGTCAGTGCATCCAATTTTAAAAGTCTTGAATCGAAATCGGGCCGGCGAAAAAACCAGTTTGGCGGACGTTGGCGAATGATATACATGACTTCATTCATGGAGACGTGGTTATTCCCATTTAGAGTCACGGATCGGATCACAACATCGTCGGATTGCGGACGCAGGATGCCCATCCATGCAATAAAGCACAATAGTGTTAGAGAACTTTTTTTCACTGATTAACTAATAAGCGTATCGATAGCGATATTTAAGGTTCAAATTTCCATCCTCATCTATATTCCCCACCACAGAAAAATGCCGGTTTAATTTATATTCCACACCGATCTGTGATTGGTTCGGATTCGTAAGAGAAAATGACCTTTTATAAGATAAATTCAAAAAGGTTTTATCACCTATTTGACGTTGAGCTGTGACCTCAAAATCTTCGTCTGCCCCCTGAAGCAAACCTGCAGTACCGGTGATGTGTATATCGTCTACCAGTCCCAACTTGCCGATCTCAGAGTCTTTCAGGTTTTTTTCCAACTGATTCTCCAACAGTGAACCAAGGATTGATACCGTTTGATTTCCGAATCCAGTGGAAGTCAATTCCTGCTCTTCAAAGCGTTTACCCCAAGTAAGTAATTCCAATATGTCACTTTCCGAAAATCCGCTGGCTGATTCCAGAGAAATATTCATATCATCAATGCCGCCGGTAATTCGTAGGTCAATTCGTTCATCGTCAATCATGGTAAAAGCATTCACATCCATAATTGGGTTAAATCCTTTATTATCAAAACTCACGTACCCTTGGAGTTCCTTAAAATTGTCCTTGTAGGAAAAAACACTTCCATCCTCCACAAAAATTTCACCGGCGAAATCCATTTCCTGATGCCCGATCTGAGATAAACTCAATTCACCGGTCACTTTTGCGTCAATCTGGGAATTTTGAAATAATGCATTTCCACGGATGGGTATTGTAATTTGATAGGCCATGACAGTCCCGGTTTCCTCCGATAATGCTGTTCCCAATTCCTCGGTTGTAAATTCATAAAAAACATTGGCGTCTAACGCTTCGATGGCTCCGGCTATGGTTACAGTATCACGACCGGTAATTGTCACATCCATATTACTTTGACCAGTAATGTCCAAATATAATGTTTTAAAAGAAGCTTCTTTCGATTTCACTTCCAAGTCATACCCGGGATTGAAAAATTGAGTGAAATCCATAGAACCTGTTATCTTTGTATTTTGTTTTTCAGGTTTTTGATATTTCCCCGAATCATGAAATAAAGTACCCGTCATATTTTGGATGACTAATTGATTGTGATTCATAAAGGCTTCTCCTGCAATAGATGTTGCCGGATCACTGATCAACAACGTATAAATTTTTCCGTTTTTGACCCGAAGATGTCCACTGCGCTGAAGGGCTTCAACCGGACCTGATAGGGACAAGGCAATGTCAAAATCGCCTCGCACTGAATCCAAATCGGCGATATAAGGTGAAAGAAATGGTAATGAACCCAATTGCCCTGTGGCATGAAAATCCAATGAATCACCAATGAAAAACCGTCCCCGTCTTGATGAACTCAGATTAAAATCAAATGGCACAGATCCATAGGCTTTAATGATGCCGTCCTTTCTAGTCGCTTCTGCAGACTCAACAAACAATCTGCGGCCATCGTATTTGCCTATCCCTTTTATCCGCCCTAATTCGACTAAATCAAATACACCATTATCAATATCCAAATCAAAGGTGAAATTTGTATTATCGGGAAAACCTTTCAAGTGAATAGAACCGGTGGCATTTCCACCTAATGTGAAAAAATCCGGAATGAATTTCTGAACGAATTTTAAAGGAAGATTTGAAAAAGTTGATCGGAGAGAAATGGGTGTCCTGTCCACAAGACTTTTCCCCATAGGAATGATACCGTTTGCCTGGAATCCCATGGCACCTTTTCGAGTCATGGAAATATCATCCATGTGGAGCATCCCATTTTTATACAGGAAAGACAAGGTCATCTCTTCAAAGGGTTCCTCCATGTAGAGTCCGCTTTTTAATGAAAGATCTGCATCCAAATCCAAACCATCCTGGCTCCACTGAAACCAGACTTCTCCAAAAATCAACCCCGAAAAGTGTAATCGTTTATCTGAGAAAAATTGGGTCATAATTTTTGCATCGAAATTGGACATTTTGAACCGGCCTTCCGGTGTGTCCCCACCAGTGATAACACCCTCCATCATACCATCGTTAATATGAAATTCGAAAGGTTTAACCAAAAGTACTGAATCGCGAAATGAAAAAGATAAAGGACGAGAATTCACTAAATAATGATTTTCGTAAGCCAATTGAAGGCGGTCAATTTTATATTCGTCTTCACCGTCGAATGTCCCGGAGGCTTGAAGAAAATCCTTTCCCGATTTAAAGTGAAAATTCTCAATCACAACTTGGTTGTTTTCAATGGTTGCATTCACAGTGCCACTTTCGAAGGCTCTTTCCTTCCATGTTCCCCGGCCTGTTTTCATCGCCACAAATCCGGAAGTGAGTGTATCAGTCACGGTCATTTGAGAATTGAATTCAAGAGATTCTAAATTAAAATCCTCAACATTGATATTTTCACAACTGAGTTCTGCTGTGACAGAGGGTGAGAAAAAATTCCCTCGAACATTTAACCGTCCCGTGGCTTTACCGGATATAAAATCGCCTGGTAAAAAACGATTCACCAATTCAATTTCAGCATTTTCCAAATCTGCAAGAATATTAAGGTTTTTGTTCTCAAAATTTCCTTCACCATCTATGGTAAGATAACTATCTCCCACCATCACCATCACCGGATCCAGAGTTGAAATGATACTGTCTTGATACGAGATTTGGCCATAAATTGAAATATCGCCTTTGTCATGCAGTTTTGATTCGATCATTTCCAGGGTTAAGTCAATTTGATCCAAGGAACCGGATTTTGTCAATCCACCATCCAAAATTACTAATCCGGACATTTTGGT
>MDTE01167703.1_pt1 | contig 10365 bp, 7 predicted proteins | sample 811231 | NCBI WGS metagenome assembly MDTE01 (sample SAMN05326651, study PRJNA326480) | marine metagenome | isolation source: seawater | place: Indian Ocean: Red Sea | collected 2010 | reverse complement strand
TCTCTGTTAATTTCTTCTCTAGTTTTACCCACTCGTATATCTTCACAACTAAAAATACTAAACATAACAGCAAAGAAAAACGCAAGTAACACTATTGCGTGTATCGCTCTGTCAAAGTTTGCCCATTCGTACAGACTACGCTTCAAGTGATTCTATCCTCTCTGTTAGTGCATCAATCTTATCGTCTGCTTCTTGTAGAGCCTTAACAAGTAATGGTACAAGTTTTGATTGGTCAATGCCTTGTGATACAATATTACCATCATCATCAACTGCATCTTTTTCTCCAGTAACTGCTTCTGGAACTACCTCTGCTACTTCGTGAGCGAAGAAACCATCAACAGTTGTGTCTGCATCAGAAATAAAATTAAATCTATAAGGCTTTAATTCATTTAGCCTTGTTAATCCATCAGATATTATAACTTCGTTTTCTTTTAGTCTATAATCAGATGAAGTATTATAAGCTGTTGCAGATGATGAAGTAGTTATAGTACCTACAATACTTGTTCCATTTCTAAAAATAGCGTGTGTATGTGAGCCACTTCCCCAAGATGTCCAGTTACCATAACTACTTGAGCCTGAAAATGCATTTCCAAAAGTTCTGCTTGATGTATCTGTAATACTCGTAACGCCAATCAATGTATGACCATCAGATGTAATACGCATTCTTTCACCTAAACTACCACCACTCGCTGTGCTTATAATTAAATCTCCAGCGTTTGTGCTTTCTCCACCATTTCCAATAGCCACGCCAAATCCTACTGCTGGTTTATCATTTCCAGTTGTAGCTTGGTGTATTGTAATTACATTATCTAAACTTGAACCTGAGATTCCAGAATTTACTGACAGCTTTCCAAGATTTGCAACTGTGCCAATACCCACATCGCCATCAGATGCAATAGTCATTCTTGGATTAGTTATGCCATTTGTAAAAATATTTAAATTATGATTTGTTTTTGTTCCAATAGCCATACTTGAAACATCATCATCCCAACCTATTGCAAACTGTCTCGTGCTTTCTGATTGGAATACACCAATATACCTATCTGCTGAAGCAGGCGCACCATAATCAACATTCAACATAAAACCTGGTGTACAATTAACACCTAATTGTCCAGAGCTATTAATATCAATTCTTGATGCTCCATTGTTAGCGTGAAACTCAAATCCACTATCAGAGTCAAGTTTCATACTTGTACCACTTGCTTGGATAAATGCTCTCGCAGTTTCATTATTGTAGAAATATAATGCAGGCGTTCCACCACTTGCAGTACCACCAAGATACATATCGCCACCAGATGTAATACGCATACGCTCACTGCCTGCTGTTCCAAATAATAATGAATCAGTAGAATTGTCGTGATTGTATTGTATAAATCCACGATATGTTTCATTACCTGTTGTTCCATCTGCGAAGAAAATCTCTCCATAAGAACTTGCACCACCAGAACTAACGATAGTTAATCCAGATTCTGCTTGGCTTGTGTTACCTATAACTAAATTTCTTGCTCCAGAATAAAATGATGAGGGTGAGGTTTGGTCTATACCTACATTTTGTGAATTGTCTATGGTCAGAGCATTTGTTCCAGCAGTTCTAAGATTCAATGAACCTGTACCATTTGCATCATCAACAAAGCCCATATAAATATTATCACTATTGTCTAAACCAAGAAGCCTTATTGCAGAACCAGCAGTATCTTTAACTTGATAGTATTTATTGTTTGCAAGTGTGATGTCATCTCCTGCTGTAATTGCTCCTGAAAACTCAGTATTTCCAGAGTCATCTAATCTCATAACTTCAACTGGGGGTTCTGCTGATGTGCTTTGTTTTGTATAAAAAGCTAAATCACCTTGACCACCAGCACCAGTATCATAATGAACAATAGCTGAACCACCAAAAGTGTCAGCAGATGAACTAAACAACATTCCCACAGCATCATTTGTATTTCCACCACTATCTCTTAAAACCAAATGATATTCTTCATAGTTACCTAAATCAGATGGGGCTCCTAATGCTGAATCAATTTGAAGAACACCTCCTGGGCTATCTGTTTTTATACCAACCTTACCAGAGTCATCTATGGTAAGTCTGGTTGCAGTTTGTGCATCATCTACTATGAAGAATGAGTTGTTAGATGTGCCAAGATAATATCTACCAGTACCACTCCCAGTTCTTTCAAGGTATAATTGATCTGTACTTGAAGCTACTGAAACGTGTAATCCACTTACATCATTTTGTGGACTATTTGTACCAATACCTACTGCATTTGCTGAAGCATCTACAAACAGCGTGTTAGAATCAAAGTTTACATCACCACTTGCTGTAAGCGTAGTAAACGCACCTGTGTTTGCAGAGTTAGCACCTATAGGGGTTCCATCAATAGTACCAGAGTCAATATCTACGTTGGTCATGTTGTTGGAATTAAAGTTCATAGTGCCAACATTCACACCAAACTCTATAGGTTTATGAAACTCTATTAATTCTGATCCATCTGTAGTAGCAATCTTTATATAGTCAGTAGTTCCTACCTTAAATGAGAGGGCTGGGTCTACGTTATCTAGCATTGAAATAACAAATCCAGCACTGCTAGAAGCACTTTGTACTTGATCAACAGCTATAATTCCTACATCTGTTATATTGTTACCGCCTAAATCTGTAGAACCTAAAGAAATTGTGCCTGTTGCTGTAAGATTAGAAGAGCCTATGTCTATATTTCCAAAGCCACTTGAGATTGCACCACTATTTAGTGTAGACGTTTGCACAAGATTCGGCATAGCTGTTATTTCATCATCAAAGTACGCTGAAAGGTCAGTGACAGCTACCTGTTTCATTGTTCCAGCATCATTTAATACTACTCTATCTGCATCAGCTACTGTAGTTGATGTTGCACTGGTGTCACCATCCATTATATTTAGCTCTGCGGTTGTTACAGAAGCACCATCTAATATTTCTAATTCTGCTTCACTAATGTCAGCACTACCAATAATAAAACTTGTTCCAGTTATAGCCCCAGCAGATAAAGTACCAGATGTGCTTAAATTTTCATTTCCAAAGCTAATAGCACCACTAGAATCAGTAATGCTACCATTTGCTAAAGTAAGGTTTCCTATGGTTGATCCAGATGCTGTGGATATTGTAGATGAAAATGTAGAAGCATCGTCAGCAGTTAAAGCACCCACTCTTAAATTTTCATAATCTGTAATGCTGACATTACCAGCAGTAGTTCCATCCTCTGACGTATCAATTAAAGCAAATTGGTTTGCAGATTCGTCAAAAATCAAACCTACATTTGCTGGTGCAGAATCACCAGAACCTCTTTTAATTATAAAACCAGCATCAAAAGCATTGTTGGTAGGCTGTGAATCATATTTGTTTAATAATATTAATGGGTCTTGAACATTTAGATTTGTAGTAGATACCTCTTGAACACTGCCAGTAGTAGTGAGTGTACCAGATACAGCTAAGTCAGTCACCGATAAAGTAGAGCCTGAAAAAGTCATATCTGAGTCACCAGATAAAACTCCATTGGCTCCATAAAATGCTACTTGTGTTGCAGTCTGCGAGTCAGCAAGAAAATTATTTGCTCTAATGGTAAAATCACCAATATCTAAATTTGCACTAGCTGTTATGCCAGCAGTTGTAAGTGCTGATATTGTTGTACTTGCAATGGTTCCACCCTCAACCTTGTCACCTGATATTTGATTGTCAGCAAGTGTTAGAGTTCCAGCAGACACATCTAATGTTTTTGATGACCCTACAGTAATGTTTGATGTTGCGATTGTTACTCCATCAATATTACCAGAATCAATATTTACATTAGTGGTAGCTTGGCTATTGAAGTTCACTGGGCTTGAAAATGTTATTGAGGTATCATCTGCTGATATTGTATCTAAAGCAATATTACCTACGTTGGTAATATTACCATCTGACACACTTAATGACGTTAGTGTTCCAGCCCCAGCCCCAAGCGTACCACTTGTTGATAAATTTTCATTTCCAAAATCTATTGCTCCTGTACTATCTACAATGCTACCAGTGGATATAGTCATTGTACCATCTACACTTAATTGATCTGATATTGTAGCATCATCTGTTGTAGTTAGTTGCTCTGCTTGAACAGTGCCACTAAATGTGCCATTGACTGCGTTTGTAATACTTCCAGATGCTATAGATAAAGCACCATCAGTAAAAGTGCCATCTATAGTAAGACCATTAGCTGTTAGAGTATGGTTTCCAATATCTACATTGTTTGCCACAGTTAAGCTTGTTAAGCTGTCTGCTGTACCACCATTTATATCAGGGCTAGTAAGTGTTTTGTTTGTTAAAGTTTGTGAGCCAGTCAAAGTGGCTACAGTTGAATCAATAGCTACAGTTAAAGTGTTTGATGATCCTGATGTATCTATTCCAGTTCCACCAGCTATATCTAAAGTTTCTGAATCCAGATCAATACTTAATGCCCCACCTGAATCACCTTGAAAGTCTAAATCTGATGCTGTATCCTGTGCATCAATATATGCCTTAATTGCTTTAGCTGATGCTAGGGTATCGTCAGAGCTTGATACTGAAGAAATATCTGTATCTAATACTCCTGACTTTAAATCTGCTACATCAATATTTGATATACTATTGCCAGTGGCTTCTACATCAAAAGTCTTGTTGGTAAAAGTTAAAGTGTCTGATGCAATATTTGCATCTTGTGAATCCACATACGTTTTGATGGATTTAGCACTTGCCAACGTATCATCTGAACCTGATACACTAGAAATATCTGTGTCAAGTACACCTGATTTTAGGTTTGCAACATCTATGTTAGAAATGCTGTTACCTGTAGCTTCAACATCAAATGTTTTATTTGTAAATGTTAGTGTGTCACTTGCTATGTTAGAATCTTGTGTATCAATATATGTTTTTATTGCTTTTGCACTGGCTACAGTGTCATCAGAACCACTTACAGAGCTTAAATCAGTATCTAAAACGCCAGATTTTAAATTATCCAACTCTACATTAGATAGAGTATTATTATCAACGTCTATGGTCTTATTCGTTAAAGTGTCTGTAGTGTCTTGCCCAACCAATAAAGTTGTGGCATTAGGGAGAGTAACAGTTCTATCAGCAGTAGGATCGGTTATTGCTAATGTAGTTTCATACTCATTGTCTGTAGACCCCTCAAAGACAAGATTAGTTGTAATGGTTGAGTTTATAGCTAACGTATCATTTGCAACACTGTTTCCAATTGCTGTATCACCAGTAGCTGTAAAATTAAGTGCTTGTATAGTTCCAGTGGCAGTTAGATTGCGTATGCCAGATATATCTAAATTTGCATCCGTAGTTAAAACCTTACTAGCCTGTGCAGAGCCTAAACTAGAAATGTCTAAATAATTAATCTCCGTTGCACTGGCAGTTACCAGTGTACCCCCAAGCTTTAAACCATTTGTTCCATCATGTGAAGCAATATCAAAATCAAAAGACCCATCTGGTATTTTTACAGCAGTTGTGCTAACTGCAAGTGGAATCCTTGTTCCGTCACCATCATATATATCTGTAAATGATGATGTAACACCATCTGAATCCTCTGTATGTAGCAAGGTTGTAAAACCTGTACTGATTGCAATATTAGTTAAATTTTGTTGTGAAGCCATTTTACTTTCCCATGCTCTTGATTTTTTCTAAATCATACTTATCATTTACAGTTGTATGTCCATCGTTTGATTTTAAATAGCTTTTGTTTTGATGTTGTTTAATCATATTATTTAAATCTTTGGTCACTTGACCATCGTAAGTTGTCCACCCTGAACCTTTAAAAATAACTCTTGGTGTACCCATGAGCTTTTTAAGTTTGGTGTTACCACACTCAGGGCATGAAATTTTTTCATTTTCAAGTATTAACTCCTCAAAAATGTTTCCGCATTTACACTTAAAATCAAATGTTGGCATAAGAGGTGGGGGGTATTGCTACCCCCCTAAACTCCTTAGACGTTGTTGTATTCAACTAATCTAGTATCAAATGCTACAACAGCACCATAGACCATGTGAGCAACAACTCTATCTGCTAGAGCAACTACTGAATAGTCTTGTTCTACTGTTGGTTCCATCTGTCTACCAGCAATACAAGCCGATCTGTGATACATGAAAGCAGACTCGTCTCCGTCAGCTTGACCAGAGATAGCACTACTTACGAATACATTTAAACCAAAAATGGTTCCAATCTCACCAGTTCTAACTGGTCTTGAATCACCATATTTAGAAGCATCTACAAACGTATCTAGTGCAAGTAATGAACTATATGCTTGTGGATTAGCTACCAAAAATGTATCGTCACCCAAAGGACAGTCAGAAGCTAAAAGCTTGGAGACACCTTCTCTGATAAGTGCTACAGTAAATGTATCATCAGCACTGTAATCAATCTGCTGGTTTGATGCACCTTCTAAAGTACCCATTATGAATGTATCATATGCTTTAGCCAAAGAATACCCAAATTGTTCTACCTCTTTGTCAAACATAGATTCTTGGGTTTGAAGTTGTGCAACAGACTCAATTTGCTTTGCAACGTATTTATGCTGATTCATTGTCAATGTAATTGATCCATGAGTGTCAGCACTAAATGAAACGTCTGATCCAGCACTTTTACTTGATACTGTGGGTTCTGTAAACTTTGGAATTGTTAGAACCTGACCTTGACCACCTTTAATGAGATCATTATAGGATGAGTCTACAGTTTGTTCAAATATCAAGTTTCTTTCAAGGGAAGCTAAAATCCCTTCTGATAACATACTCCGTTTATTAACTGCCGAAGTAGTAATGGTTGTGTTTGCCATTATTTGTTTCCTTAATTATTAGTCATCATACATCTTCTGAATCTCAGCCCAGTTTTTCCTTCTATCTGCTCTTGTCATACTCTTAAAAGGATTACCAGTCATTTTAACTCTACCAGATGTTGGCAATGACTTATCTGTATTAACAGAATTATTTTTATTGTCTTTTAAATCTTCAACATAGCTTTCAAGCTCTGCTAAATCAAGCTTATTGGCTATATTGACTTGTCTTTCACTGAGGTTGTGAGATTTTATTAGTGTTTCCCTCTTCTGGGTCTGATACTCTTCCCACTGCTTGGCTTTTGCTTTGGCTTCAGATAATTCAGTTTCTTGCTCAGATAAAAGAGCTTTATACTCGCCTTGCTTCTCTAACTCTTTTTTTCTTTTTTTCTGCTGTGCTTCTTCAAGCTCTCTGCAGTTTACTTTCCATTTTCTTTTTATCTGCTATAACCTCTGCAAACCTAGCGTAAGGCACCGACTCAGATTGCGTTTTTACAACTTCTTCCTGTTGATTCGTGGTTTCTTTTACGTCATCCACTTTGACTTCTTCTGTTTTTACATCTTCAGACATTGATGAACTCCTATCTTTTTAAGTTGATTTCTATGTCTTCTTTTTCATATTGTGATATTTTTCTATTTATTTCTCTTTGTAAAGACCTAGAAATAAAAGATAAATTTTTGAACGATATTCCATATAAGTCATAATCTCTTTTTGCATTGCCAAGTATAACTAATGGATTACCATAGTCTATGTTAAAACCTTTTTTACTGGGTGAACTTGATAGCTTATTTAGCGTGTCACCTGTTAATCTCATGTTTACAAAATTAGTTGTTCTGTCTGCTGAAACCTTACCACTTGCCTTACCAGCCTTTTTTGCTTGTTTATATGTTTCAGACTTATATTTTAATTTTTTCTTGTTGTTTTGAAATATTCCTTTACCAGCATCTAAAATAATTCTACCAGCTACTTTTCTACCTAGCTGATCCATAAAACTTCTACTAAATATTGGTATATCGTTTGCTCTCATACTGCTACAATGGAATGTCTACAATTAAAACCGCCAAAACGCTTAAGTGTAAATTCTGCTTTTTCTTTCTTTTTTATAAATACTTTTTTATTAGTATCAAAGACAGGTAATGCAAGCTCTCCCCTTCTCATCTGTTTGCCTATCTCTTGTAATTCTTTTTTAGTGTAACCCTTTTTATTTTTTTGATTATCAAGTAAAAATCTACAGGCTGGTCTGTTTCTTTTATCTCTGCTACCAACATATCTAAAACGCTGTTCAGGTACGTTATCAAATACTTTAAATGTGGATGTTCTACTAAACTCACTGAACGCATCTCTTGCAATCATGCGAGCATCTCCTGTTAGTATCTCTTCACCAAACTGTGTTTTGATTCTATTACCTATCTGTGTAGATGTTTCACCAGCTATAATACCTCTAAACAAACTAGCTTCTAGCTTTTTAGATTCTGATGCTAACCTTCCCAGCAAAGCTTCTCCATCTAAGTCTCTTAATAATTGCAACTCGTTAGCTACTGCATCTATATTTAACTTTGCTAAATCTGGTGTGTCAGCAAATATTGATCTATACTTGTTCACCACTTCTTCTGCCTGCTGATCGTAACCATTCATAAGCTTTTGAAAGCTTGTATTAAATCCTTTATTTTGCAACTCAGTGAATAGGTCAATCTGTCTACCAAGTGCAACAATTTCTGCATCTGACAATGATGAAAGAGTAGTGCCAAGTTTTTCAATATCGCTAAACAGTTCTTTGCTAATTGAATCAAGTTCTTTATAAAAGACATCAAATATATCAGCCACTTATGATTCTTTCTACTAAACTACCTTGAGCTTGTGGTGCTTGCGGTTGCTGTTCTTCTCTTATTTCTCCTAGCTTTGCTTCTAGCTCTGCATCATCTATATCAGGGTTTAGAGTTTTTAATAGTTCTCTTTGTGTTATAATCCCCATATCCTTTTTAGTTTGTAGCAACTGTAACTGCTCAAGATCACTTAATGGGAATGACATCTCAGGGAAGTCTACATAAAACTCTTCATCAAGAGTTACGTTTGCATCTACTTCTAACACTCTTCTATCTACCTCATATCTTTCTGATTCAAACTTACGCCATGTATCCTCTATACTTGCCTGCCGTTGCTCAATGTTTTCTATATTCATAATTTTCAATGCTTCACCAGACACAGGATTACCACCTACATCTGCAAACTTAATTTGTAAATTATTATTAGAAGCAACAGACTCTATAAAAAATTTAGTTGTATTTACTATTTCTTGCAGACCCCCTGCTGGTGCTGTCATGTTAAAATCTACATCGCTAGGCAATACAAGCACTTTATCTAATCCTAGTTTGATAGGTTCAGATGGGTTTACATCTAGCCCACTAATCCATTTAATACCACCAGTTGCACCCATTCGTATAGCCAGTGCTAGTTCAGTCATTGCCATGTCTAGGTGCTGGTTTGCCATAACTACGTCTGAAGCATTGGTGCTAAAGTAATCTCTAACCATTGGGCTTCTTCTAGTAAATGTAAAAGGAAGAGAATTATAGGGGTTAATATCTTCTTTGTTCTGTTTGTACTTATTACCATCCCCATCAACAATAAAGTGCATACCCTGTTGCCCATCAACTGACTCAGACCAAAAAGCATACATATCTTTATCAGTACGCTCATACCCATGTCTTTGTATAGGATACATAATAGCGTTTGGTCTATCACTGCCATTTAAAAAGAATACTTGAAAGAATGGGATTAGATGATATTCTAGCTTTTCTGTGTTTGGGTTATACTGTGTTTTCATAGCCATGTTACCCAAAAGAAAATTTAACTCTTCTAACTGTCTACACTTAGAGTTAAGATCACCTATGTAATCGTTGTAGCGTTCATCTGCAATTCTTTCTATATCTTCTTTGCCATATACAATACTTTTAGCTTTTACTATACGTCTTGTAATATTGCTACAAAACATAGGTATCTGGCTAAGTGTCATAGAATCAAAGTAAGGTCTAATGTATTTATCAGTTTCAATACCTTCATAATAATCTATGAGCATTTCATTTTCTTTGTATCTATTTCTTTCAATTCTATCTAATTCATCTGATAAAATCTTTGTGATTGTTTGCTTACTGAGGTCTGGAATAATCATATTTTAAAACTCTGCATAATTAATGTTTTTGACGTATGAACTGTGTTTGAGATTTAGGTAGTATGTTAGACTATCTAAAAAGTGTGTAAGACTTAAGTCTGTTTTGTCTAGCGATCCATCTGGTTTACGCTGGCACAGCTCAAAGTCTCTTATCAGCTTTTCACATTTAGGTGACACTGTAAGCCTTACATTGTCTTCAGCATCTAGTAATAATCTATTAAGATCATAAAGTCTTTGTTTTACATGGGGTGCTTTAGGTCTAGCAAATACATTAAACCCATGCTGTTTAAGTATCATGTGATCGCTGTGATTGTTCTTTGCGGTTGTACTTCTGGCTTTACCAGCAGGATCAGGGAAACAATCTTTTATTTGTGGGTATTTTTGTTTT
>MDTE01160702.1_pt1 | contig 10367 bp, 5 predicted proteins | sample 811231 | NCBI WGS metagenome assembly MDTE01 (sample SAMN05326651, study PRJNA326480) | marine metagenome | isolation source: seawater | place: Indian Ocean: Red Sea | collected 2010 | reverse complement strand
TGGGATGTCGAAAAATCAAATGCATTGATGATTGGCGGTGGAATTTCAAAGCACCATGTAATTTGGTGGAACCAATATCGTGGAGGATTAGATTCAGCAATTTACATAACAACCGCACCAGAGCATGACGGTAGTTTATCTGGAGCAAGGTTGAGAGAAGCGATTAGCTGGGGCAAAATGAGACCCGAAGCGCCTAATGTCTGCGTTGAAGGAGACGCTTCTGTGCTATTGCCACTCTTAGGTTCTGACATCTTTGCTAATTAATACAATAAGCGAAGCTTATACCTCTAACAGCACTATGAATCAAACCAAAAGGTTTGAGCCAATAGACCGATTTGAATGATTAAAAATCACTCTCTACGGATTAGGGCTGCACCCAGTAGTCCGATTGTAGCGAATAATCCTGTGAATCCAGGCAGCATACTCATCATAGGATTCTCGTCAGCGTATGAGCCAGACTCTGATGAATATAGACGAGCGAAGTTCCACTCACCATCTACATCAAGCATGTCCTTGTTAATCATTACATAATCTCCATTTGTTAGTGTACCACTATCATCTGAGTCAACGAAAACCATCGCTCCTGACATTAACGCCATCATAGCCTCTTCTTCAGTGGATGCCATTATGTCTGCAAGAAGAACTGAATACACTGCATCTTCACAATCTAAATCAGTTATCTCTTCTCCTTCACACATTGCTAATTGAACCATGTAGTCATTCACATCAGCTTCAGCAAAGTGAAGCAATCCAAATGCCATATACATGGCTACATCTGGCTCAGAGTCTTCTGAATCTTCCATTTCATTCATGAACGTCATGAATTCATCGAAATCGAGTCCACCGGAATCATCTTCGTCATAGTTGTCCATCATTGCTGCGAAGAAGCCAAAGTCTTCTTCACTCATTGGATCATCTGTTTGGTTTGAGAAGTCGAACCACTCACTTGCAGTTACTTCACCATCTTCGTTCGCATCGAATAAGTAGAACATCATCTCTGGGTTCATGTCGCCTTCTTCGTCGTCCATATTATCCATCATGTTTACGAACTCATCGAAATTAAGTCCACCAGAATCATCTTCATCGTAAAGACCAATCATCATTGTCAAGTTATCGATGTCATCTTGTGACATTGGTTCATCGCTTTGATTCGATGCGTCTGCCCATTCGCTAGCGGTGACTTCTCCGTCATCATTAGAATCAAGGATAGCAAACATCATTTCTGGCTCCATGTCGCCATCCCCGCTGCTGGATAGGATTGCGTTTAGTTCAATAAACTCCGATTCATTCAGTACTCCGTCTTCGTTCACATCAGTCATGTTGAAGAAACCATAAGCGCCCATAGTTGAAGCGTTATACTGATCAATTCCATCATTAATCAGGTCTTCATTAATACAAGCCTCTAGTTCAGAATAGGTTACCATTGCGTCGCCATCAGAATCGCAATCTTGCATTTCTCTATCGAAAGACCATTCATCGTCATAGTCTTCTAAGCTTGAACTTGTAGCAATGAACAAACCACTCTGTGTTGCACTGTCGTATTGATACATTGCAAGAATGTCTTGGTCTGGATGAGAGATAATGAAAGCACTACCGTCTGCTTCTGTTACATTTCCAATCCATTCTGTGCACATACTTGTGTTGTTGTCGTAATCTCCATCACAGTCCATGTAGTTGTTTTCATGGATAGTTTCCCAAAGCATTGTGGTGTTCACATCGTAGTAAATTTCTCCCGTTTCACACTCAGTTCCATTGTCTTCTTCCCAGCACTGTTCCCAGATTAGATGGGTTGGCATAGTGAATGTGGAGTTATCGAACTCGTGTGTGTCCTCGATTATTTCCATTCCACACATCGATTCATCTAGACTTGAGTTGTTGAAGATTGAAAATCCAGCAGATGTGTACTCTACGAATGGAATACAGGCGTAGAACTCTTCACTATCTTCGTAATCATCTTCCCACCCTGTGAAACACATCCAAGAACCGTTGGACTCTAAGGAACAATCTGAGTAAGCGAAGCCATGGCTTTCTTCATAGTCGCCATCGCCATCGTAATCCCATTCGTCCATCCAGCATTCGTAACTACCGTTTTCATCAGTACAGTTGTCATAGTAATGGAACTCTTCAACATACTCTTCATTATCATTGTAAAGCATGTTCATTGCAGAGTCGAATACACATTCTGCTACGTAATAATCAATATAATCAGGACTTGCATCGCACAGGCTTAGGAAATCATCTACTTGATAGACTGGTTCATCTTCTTCGTACATGTAATTCACATTGAACCAATCAACGATTTGTTCAAGGTCACTGGTGCTGTCCCAACTGCTTACATCAAAGTCGTCAAGACTTGTAATCTCATCGTCATCTGAGTCATCATCATCTCCACCGTCGTATCCGTTGGTGTATCTGTCATTGTTAGCAGAGTTTGCGTAGTCGGAAGACTCTCCGAAGTCATCAGTACAGAACCAATCTCCATCGTGCAATTCACAGTAATACCACCATGTATCCCAATCTTGATCCGATTCGTCTTCTTTGCAAGACCAAACGTTGTCGTCATCATCTGGATTTCCTTCCCATTCACAGTATCCTCCGTAGTAAGGGTTCCAGTCAATGTTATCTTCACCATCATGCTGTTCATCACCCTCGCCGTCATCAAATTCTGACATGTCGACTAGTATGTATGGCAAGGCAGATAGAGGGATTGTATCATCAGTCATTGTTTCTCCTGAATGAATCATCATGAATTCGACCCAATTGTCTTCTTCTTCGGTATCCTCCATTGTGAAACCAAGAACTGTGAAATCTGAGTCTGTATGAATTTCTAAGTAGCTAAACGGTGAACCTTCATAATTCAGTGATCCCATGAATGTATAACCTGTTTCATCAGCCGCAAAGCCAGTCATAGTTGCCGATAGAGGATTGTACAATCCAGTGTAGAAAGTGGGATCTGGGTTTCCATCGTCATCTAACTCTACTTCCATTTCATCTACGTCATCATCTTCCCATGTGCTAGGGTCGCTACCATCGTCCTCTGCAACAAAGAATGTATATTGGGAGGATACTGCGTTTTCGCTAGATTCTGACTGATGCCAGACTGAAAACTCGACATCGAAATAATTGCTTAGTAACCAATCTTTTGAGATATGCTTCTCTGCATATCCTTCCTCAATGTAATCCCAGTCATTGTACAAATCATCCGCTTGGATGTTGACTAGTGCATATTCTGGGTCGTTTCCACTCTTTATTATCATTAACGTGTAGTATGGTGAAGTTTCTATATCATCCGAGAATTGTCCTGTCACGGCAATTGTTACCTTCTCGTAGTCTTCAAAGAATTCTATGGATAAACCTGTTTGGCGTCCTTCCGTACCGTCATCTCCACCAGGTCCACTGTCTGCAGGAACCCACATGTAGCCTTCTTCTTCACAAGTGATTTGGTTTTGATGCTCGTAAAGAATCATGTGAGTACTCATATCGTAGCACACCATTTCGTCATCACTGTATTCATCATCATCATCTGTTGTTATCCAATCATCATCATCATCTGACATCATCATTTCAAATGCCTCTTCAAAAGTTCCAGCGTGCTTCATTCGAACAGTGAAATCTTCTGTCTCATTATTGAAATAATACTGAATCTCATTACCAGACATGATGATTTCGCCATTTGAATGGTTATCTCCATAGTTATCCTCAAACGTCACTTTGTAACCGTCTGGAGATACTATCATTGTCTCCATGTAATGCCATGTTTCATCATCAACAGCTTCTGATACTTCCATTGTGTATCCAACTGTTGAATCGAGAGTGTCCATGTCAGGACCATTTTCGATCATATTGATGAATTCAACAATAGAATCTTCTAGAATGTCCTCATAAACACAGAAGTCTTCGCTAAATTCCGTAGCATTCTCAACATACGTCAATGAATTCTCATCTTCACAGCCTACTATGCTCAATATTTCTTCAGTTTCGTCAGTGGATAAGCATCCTGCTAACAAGAGCAGGGCTGCCATACATATTGCAACCGGTTTTTGCATAGTTCGACCCACAAGAGTTTGTTATTAAGTCTTAGCGCATTGAAAATTAGTGCTTTGAGGAGGTAACACACCAAGCATAATAGACCACTAACTTGTGATTACAGCGTGGAAGGCAGTAATCTAAAACCATTCATTATTGGAGTCTATTCAAGAGTGTGCCCTGATGCAGCCATCAAAAGACCAAGGAATGGCGGACTAGGTCTATTCGGTCGAGACTTGAATTCGGGATGGTATTGTACACCGACATAGTAAGGGTGGCCGTCTAATTCAAAGATCTCACATCTTTGACCCGATTCATCCTTACCCACGTATTTCAGACCATGAGATTCTATTTTCTCTATCAAATCTGGATTTACTTCATATCTGTGACGATGTCTCTCATCAACAGAATCGCCTTCACCATACAATGTTCGAATCTTACAATCATCTACTTGCCAGATTGTAGGTCTTGAGCCCAATCTCATAGTCCCTCCAAGATGTGTTTTGGAAATTTCTGGCATGAAAACCACTGCAGGGTGTGGAGTATTTTCATCAAACTCTGTGGAGTTTGCTCCCTCCATTCCAAGGACATTTCTACAAAATTCGATAGTCGCTATCTGTAATCCCAAGCAAATTCCTAGGTAGGGTACATTATTCGTTCTAGCATAATTTGCTGCCAGTATCTTACCTTCAGTCCCTCTGTCTCCAAATCCACCAGGAACAAGAATACCATCAGCTGCTTTGAGTGTAGACCAGTCATCATGGCTTTCATCTTCTAGATTGCTAGCCTCAATCCAATCGATAACTAGAGTTCTGTTTACTGCATAAGAAGCGTGCTGTAGTCCTTTGATTACTGAAAGGTATGAATCTGTCAGTCCCGTATATTTGCCAACAATGGAAATATGGACGTCGTCGCCCAGATTATCTACTCTGTCAGCCATTTCTTCCCATTTTTCTAGGACGTCTGTTTTGCTGCAATCTATTTTCAGAGCTTCACACATGCCTTGTTTTTCTAGCATCAATGGTACTCGGTAAATGTTTGAAACATCGTGGGCGCTAATCACAGCGTTAGGTGATACATGGCAAAATTCAGCCAATTTATTTCTAGTTTCATCCTCAAGAGGTGCGCTCGCTCTACAGACAAGAACGTCAGGCGAAATTCCTAGGCCTCTAAGTTCCTTTACTGTGTGCTGTGTTGGTTTTGTCTTTTGTTCTCCAACAGGTCCCATCACCGGAACTAATGATACATGCACGAAGAAAATGTTCTCCCTACCCACTCTAAATTGGAATTGTCTGAGTGCTTCGATAAATGGTGAACTTTCAATATCGCCAACAGTACCACCTAATTCGATAACACAAGCTTCTGGTGGTAAATCACTACCATCGCTAGGAGTTGATGCGACATCTTCTATCCAGTCTTGAACTGCATCTGTAATGTGTGGAATCACTTGGACGGTCTTTCCAAGGTAATCGCCTCTTCTTTCAGCCTCTATAACCTTCGAGTAAATTTTACCAGTTGTGATATTATTGTTCTTGAAGAGATTTAGATCGCAGAATCGTTCGTAGTTTCCAAGGTCGAGGTCAGCCTCTCCTCCGTCATCAAGAACGAATACTTCGCCGTGTTCGAATGGAGACATTGTTCCAGCATCGCTGTTTAGGTAAGGGTCGATTTTGACAGCAGTCACTCGTAGTCCAGCACTTTTTAGCAGAAGGCCGATGCTAGAAGCCGTAACTCCTTTGCCTAATCCGCTAAGAACCCCGCCCGAGACAACAACGTACTTCATGCCCTTCAACGGGCTTTGAGGCCGTCGCGCCTCCCATTTCAACATTGGGTCGCGTTCAGAAACAAATTATGCACATGAAAACATGATTTATGATAAGTAAAAGAGGACACTGCTTGTAATTTTTTTTATTTTAAATACATTCAAGAACATAATTTGAAAAATTCAAGATTTTATTCTCCGACTTCAAAAAATCAATTTTGAAGAGAAGCAATCATAACATCACATAATGAATCAAGATTGTATTCTAATTTGAATCCCCATTCTTGTTCTGCTGTGGAACCATCGGTTTCGTCAGGCCACGAATCAGCATATTCTTGGCGATGGTCGGGAGAAAAATCACATTCAAAATCTGGTATTCTTTCTCGAATTTTATTGTACAGTTCTTCAGCAGTAAAATTGAGACTGGGTAGATTGTAACCCCCACGAATGGATAAAGCGTCGCTTGGAGCGTCCATAAGTTGTAAAGTTGCTTTTATTGCATCATCCATATACATCATAGGCAGTCTAGTTTGTCGATTTACAAAACACGTATACTTCTCTGATGCGACTGCTTTATGGAAAATCTCCACGGCATAGTCAGTTGTGCCGCCCCCAGGCATTACCTTCCATGAAATTAGACCAGGGTAGCGAAGTCCTCTGATATCGACACCGTGGACTGAGTGATAATACTCTGCCATTAATTCCCCTGCCGACTTGGTTACTCCATAAATTGTCGAAGGATTCTGAGGAGAATTTTGCATAGCCAGCCTACCTACTTCAGAACCAAAAACTGCGATTGAGGAGGGCGCAAAAATTCGAAATTTATACTTGCGAGATAATTCTAAAACGTTCAATAGTCCATCCATGTTAATTTTCCAACACAGTTCGGGATTTTTTTCACCAGTTGCTGAAAGGATGGCTGCTAGATGGTATACTTCAGTGACATTATGCTCAAGAATTATCTTTTCTATGTTATCACGGTTGAGAACATCTAATTTCACGAATTTGAATCCAAGGTCACCCATATCTTCAGGCTCACGAATATCTGTTGCAATGACATTTTCCGGACTGAATTTGTTAATCAGAGCATCTAGTAACTCCATTCCTATTTGGCCAAGGGCTCCTGTGACTAAAATTCGGCCACTTTTCTGCCCGCCCATAGGTTAGGGACATTAGAGTCGATACTTGAACATAAAGGTCTTAGTTGCAGATTTCAGCAAACAAGCTTTACTCGGCTCCGAAGCCTTGTAGACGTTGTTCGACTTCTTCTGGGATCTGTGCTTCCATTTGAGCCCATAGAATGTCATCAATCCTTAGAACACTTATCGCTGCTTCAGTAGCTCCCGAAATGGATTGTTTTGTTATCGTCAAAGGCTCTAGAACGCCTCTTTTTATCGAACATTCAGCCTCACCTGAATTTAGATTCAATCCATAAGAATCTCCTTCTTGATTTTGAGCAGATGTCAATTTCAGAATCGAATCAATACCATCAAAACCAGAATTCGAAGCTAAGAAACGAGGTATTGATTCAATGGCGTCAGCCCATGCATCAATAGCCAATTGCTCCCTACCTGGAACAGCCTCTGCGTGCCTCCTTAGCCTTCGTGCGATTGCTGTCTGTGTTGCTCCTGCACCAGGTAGAAGGATTGGGTTTTCCAATAACTGACATGCAACTCCAAGGCCGTCATCGAAACAACGCTCTACCTCGTTTACAATGTCATTAGTACTTCCTTTTGCGATTAGGGTTGCCCCACCAACTTCTGCATTCAGAATCCAGTGATTTACTCCTCCGCTGAGTTCTTCCCTCGTGGATTCGAAACCACCTAAATCATTTTCAGTCGCTCTTTTTGCATCGATTACTAAGTTGGCATTACAAGACTTTGCAAGGAGGTCTAGATCTTTTTTCTCAACACGTCTGTAAGTTAGTATTCCTTTGTTAGCAAGCATTTGCCTTGCTTCATCATCTACCCCTTCCTTACAGACAAGAAGGTCACATCCTATCGATACGATGTTGTCGACTTGCTGAATTAGTTCCTTAGATTCTGCTTTTCTGAAAGCGTCAACCATTCCAACCGATGTGATATTGAATTTAGCGTCGATTTTTGGTTGTTTTTTCTCTAGACCACCGTCCAATAGTAGGATTTTTCCTGGGCCGCCTCTTTCTTTCATCTCCGGATGAATTCTGGTTTTTGCTATGGCAAGTCCTTTGATTATTTTCGAATCGGACATCTTGCCACCTGTTTGCTTGATAATTTTGACTGTTGTTGCATCCGCTCTACCATCTGAAAAGATAATTTCTGCTGCTTCAAGTGACAAACTGGATAGGTGCTTTTCCATTTTTTTATCGAGTTTTCCAGATAATGAAGTTTCGACCGCCGATAGAATTTGATCCCTTGTTGCTTCAATTGATAATTCTTCAAGGTATGTTAACGCATTCTGTTCAGCTTGCGCATAGCCTCTGGAAATTGTAGCAGGATGAACTCCTTGTCCAACTAGTTGCCAAGCATTTCTCAGCATTTCAGCACAAATCACTACCGTTGAGGTAGTTCCGTCTCTTGCAACTCTATCTTGTGTGGATGATGCACTGATTATCATTTTTGCAACTGGGTGCTCAACTTTGGCTGTTTCGAGAACTGTGACGCCATCGTTGGTAACAAGGGTCCTTCCCTCATCATCTACCAGTAGTTTGTCCAATCCTTTTGGACCCAGAGTAGAGCGAACCGCTCCTGATAGAGCAATAGCGGCTTGGACATTCTTTCGCAATGCTTCGCGACCACTGGTTCTTTCAGTGGACTCAAGAATTGTTTCCTCCGCCATCAAACCTGCGACTACTTTTGTGTCTTGAAACCTCTTGATAGGAACATTCCGTTGAGTTCATATATGGGGGGCTGCTCCGACTATACAACCGATGGTTAAGTAGTGGGGTGATAAAGTGACCAAAGATTGGGAAGAAAAGATGCTAAAGCAGATGGCTGAGATGTTCAAAAATATGGGTATGTCAGTCGATATTGACCAGTTAAGAAAACTAATGGACCAATTCCGAGGCCAGTTCGATTCTATGGGATTCGACCCTGAAAAAATAGCAAAAGGAGATGTAAATTTCAATTTTGATTTCTCAAACCTAAACAAGTTATTCAAATCGGGAATGCCAATTGATGAGATGTTATCCAATCTAGGCATGGACGTCAAGGTCGATGCTTCTCCAGCCCAAGTCGATATTGAAGATGTCGAACCTGATAATGAAATAATGAAATTACCTACAGATGATGTCTATCTATCTGGCTGGAACATGTCGGTTACAGTTGATTTTTCCACCAGACAAGACATCGAGGAAATTGAAGTCGCATTGTCAAGTGGCGGAGAATTAATTCAAGTATTATCCGATCCTGCAGAACCACCACTAGCGCAAATTGAACTTCCTCATCAATGCGATGATGTCGTTGACTGGTCGCTCAACAACGGTATACTCGACATAACACTCAAACTATCACCTCAGGGCTCAGCATTAGAAACCGAAGCCGAGGAAATCGATGAGGAAACCGAAGATGATTTTAGTCCTACACCATCTGATGTCAGTGTTGATTTTTCAAAAGACGATGATGATGAAGACGATGGAGGCATCCCAATCCTCTGAATTGGGAATTTAAGGAAGTGAAGAAATGGGAAAAGCAACAGTAATAGGAATTGATTTAGGAACTACAAATTCATGTGTAGCAACTATCGAAAATGGAGAACCAATCGTGATAGCAAATGCAGAAGGGGCGCGTACAACTCCTTCAGTGGTAGCATTCACAAAAGATGGCTCAGAACGATTAGTCGGTATTACCGCAAAGCGCCAAGCTGTGACTAATATCGAGAGAACTATGATTTCTGTAAAGAGACATATGGGTACAGACTGGAAAGTCAATGTTGATGATTCAGACTATACCCCTCAAGAAGTATCTGCATTCATCTTACAAAAATTGAAAGCAGATGCAGAAGCATACTTAGGAACAACTGTGAAACAGGCTGTAATTACCTGTCCTGCATACTTCACTGATGCTCAAAGAAAGGCAACAAAGGATGCTGGCAGAATTGCAGGTCTTGAAGTTCTTAGAATAATCAACGAGCCTACAGCAGCAGCATTGGCATATGGTGTCGACAAAGAAGAAGACCAAACCATCCTGGTTTACGACTTAGGTGGTGGAACTTTCGATGTATCTGTGCTGGAAATTTACGATGTAGATGGACAACCACAGATCGAAGTAAAGGCAACCGCTGGAAATAACAAGTTAGGTGGAGATGACTTCGATGAAGTTCTAATCGACTACCTAGTCGCAGATTACAAGAAATCTTCTGGCATTGATTTGTCAAAAGATGTACAGGCAATGAGCAGACTCAAAGAGGCTGCAGAAAAGGCAAAGATAGAACTTTCAGGAACTGGTCAGTCCCAAATCAATCTACCATTCATTACAATGAAGGACGGACAACCAGAACACCTTGATATCACAGTCACAAAGGCAAAATTCGAAGAATTGATTGCGCCTCTTGTTGAAAAGACAATGAAACCTACTCGCCAAGCAATGAAAGACGCTGGAGT
>MDTE01143711.1_pt1 | contig 10367 bp, 9 predicted proteins | sample 811231 | NCBI WGS metagenome assembly MDTE01 (sample SAMN05326651, study PRJNA326480) | marine metagenome | isolation source: seawater | place: Indian Ocean: Red Sea | collected 2010 | reverse complement strand
AATTACTGGCGCTTCTGCGCTCATTCCCAATGCTTCACAAGCTATATATTGGTCAACTATTGAATCTCCAATAACCATTAATTTAGTTTTTTTAATTTTGTTAGATGTCTCTATAAGATTATCAATTGATATTTTTTGCTTCTTTAATGCTTTATTAAATTCTTGTTCTCTAAAATCTTTCAGATTATCTTCAGATTCAGTTAATAACTCTGTATTCGCATAATTAATTTCTCCCGCATGGAAATAAATAGATTTTTTTACTTTATTTAAATATTTTATTGTTTTTCTAATATGAGGTAGCTCTGAGTTTTCATATTCTTTTCCTAAAATTACTTGATTTGGTTTAATAATTTTTACTGCATTTTCGAGATTATTATCAGGTAAAAGAACAACTGCGTTCGCTATCCCTAGTTGAGCTAAAGATTTAGCTCTCTCAGATTGAGAGAAAGCTAAACCGGGATATTCTTTTAGTATTGCAATTAAAAGAATATCATTTAAATCTTTTGCATAATTTAGATACCTTATATGTCCTGTGTGTATTGCATCAAAATGACCATAGCCTAAAATACAATCTTTGAATGAAATTGTTTCATCAAGGTTAATAATTGGACTGGTAAATTTTCTCATTAACTTGAGATTTTAATTATATTATTACATCTCTTAGTCTCTTAATTTTGATAACCATTGCATACATATGTGAAACAGTATTAATTGAGTATCTTCTGCTATTTGCATATCATTTATTTTAAAGTGAATACTTTCATCTGCTATTAATTTACATTTTCCACCATCAAAACCAGTAATAGCAACAGTTTTCATAAGCAAATTGTTTGCTTCATTTAAAGCATTTATAACATTCTGTGAGTTACCACTACCAGATAAGACGATTAAAACGTCATCCTTTTTTGCTAACACTTGTAATTGATGAGCATATATATTTTCATAACCAATATCATTAGCCAAGCAAGTAATAATACTGGGATTAGAAGGTAAGGCAGTCATTCTCAACCCGGGTTTCCTTTCCGTAATTTTTTTATAGTTTTCTTTTTTACATCCTACGCCGTAATGAAAATCGTTTGCAATATGCATTGCATTCCCAGCACTCCCACCGTTCCCGCAGATGAAAACGTTATTTCCATTTTCCCAACAAGAATTTAATATTTCAGAAAGATTCTGTATCTTATGAATAATTTCTGGTTGAAAGGAAGATTTAAGATTTTGGAGATATATTTCTGCAAAATTTTCAAAATCTTTTTTAATCATTTTTAATCTTTTTGAAATAATTTTTGAGCTTTTTTAAGATTAAGAGGAGTTCCGATATCAAGAAAATTTGCATTTGTTTTAATGCTGTATATTCTACCATTTAAAGTTGGTATTATATCCGTGCTTATATCTACACAATCAGTCTTGATTTTTTTGAGATAATCTATGAACTCTTTATCGAAAGCATAAATTGCTCCATTAGCTAAGTTCGAAGGAGGATTTCTAACTTTTTCATGAAAATTCTGAACCACATTATTTTTATCAATTTCAACAATACCGCAAGATTCGGGACTATCGGTCTCAAAAGTAAGCATTGATAATATTGTATTTGGAGGTCTTTTTTGATGTTGATCTAAAAAAGATTTAAGATTATCATCAGTAACATTATCAGCATGAATTATTAAACCTCGGGAATTTTCAAAAAAGTCCAAATTGTTAATTAAAGTTCCAGCTGTGCCTAAAAGAATCTTTTCAAATATTGTGTAAATTCTGCAATTTACTCCATCCCACTCTTGTATAGATTTATTTACTTTTAAAGGTAGATAATGAGTATTAATAAGAACAGAATCGCAATTTAAATTTTCTAATTTCTCCAGCCATAAATGTAATAGAGGCTTTTTATTTATCTCTACTAAACATTTTGGGATATTATTTGTAATTGGTCTCAATCTTGTCCCGAATCCTGCAGATAAAAGAAGAGCTTTGATTTTTTCTTGTTTCATTTGAAGAGTACTCTCGAATTATTAATAATTAAGTCAGCTAGTGAAAAACTTGAAGTAAATGCTGGTGAAACTGCGTTTAGAACATGAGTAGCATTGTCATCATTTAAGGAAATAAAATCATCAACTAATAGCATTTTTTCTTTGTCAAATAGTTGAGCTCTAATTCCAAGTTTTTCGCTTAATTTTATATCTCTTGACGTTATCGATGGGACCAATTCCTGCGCAGCTTTTATTAAAAAAGGTTCAAATGATTGAAGAGACTGTTCATGTACATAATTTCTAAAATTATTTTTATTTTTTAAATATTGTTTTGAAAGTGTAATTAAGTTTGAAATAGACATTAATGGTTCTAGACCTTTAAAAGGACTATAATTTTCCCTCCCAAATGCAAAAGTTGCTGTAGGTCCAATATAAATATTTTTTTTGTCCCCACTTGGAGTGAAGTGTACCCCAAGAAATGGAACAGATAAATCTGGAACAGGATAAATATTTGTTCCTATTTTAAATTTATCACTATTTTTAACCTGCCAATAAAGCCCCTTAAATGGCAAAATAGTATATTTTAATCCAATCCCACAGAGATGAGCTATACGATCTGATTGAAGACCTGCACAATTGAATAAATATTTATAATTGAATATAGAGTTTTCAGAAGAGTATATTTTTTGTTCTATTTTACTTATTTTTTTTATATTGATACCTTTTAAAAAAGTTACTCCTTTTTCTTTAAGTTCTTTTTCTAAATTGGATATTATTTCCAAAGGCTTAACAACTACAGTATTTGGACTCCAAATAGCCCTTCCACTTGGAGATTCTGTATACGGCTCAATTTCTTGTAATTTCTTTTGCTTTATCAATTCAACGTTTGCGCCGTTTTTCTTACCTCTTTCTAAAAGTAGATCTAGTTGATCATCTTGATCAGACCTCGTCGGGATTATGATTTTTCCGCAAGGGTTTATTGTCAATTTACGATCTTTAATCCAATTTTGTAATCTTCTTGCGCCATCGATACACACTTTTGCTTTTAGTGAGCCTGGTTTGTAGTAAATACCTGCATGTAATACTCCGCTGTTTCTTCCTGAAGTGTGACAACCTAAATTATTTTCTTTGTCAATTATAATAATATCCTTTGAAATTCCTCTCTCAATAAGCTGATAAGCAATTGATAAACCTACCATTCCACCACCAATAATAATAATTTCAGATGAGTACATTATTAGTTTGCGAAGTACTTTCGAATATAGGCAATTGAGTCTTTATTAAATTTATCAATTAATTTTAGTTCAATTTCATCATTGCAATTATTTTCTGAAAAATAAGTTTCTATTTTTTTTCTTTCCTTACTACCATGGCCAGTAAGAACATGCATAAGGTGTTTAATTCCTGCTTTCTCTCCTGAAATTAAATCACTCAAACGATCACCAATAAGAAGAGATTTTGATAAATCAATATCAAGTGTAAATGCAGCGTTTAATATCATTGATGGATTTGGTTTCCTCCACGATTTATTTGGAGCATTTGCATTTAGTCCATTAGCGTAAATTGCTAAAAGTGTATTATCTTTATTTAAAAAATTAATCATTTCTTCTGTGACATTGAGATAATCATCCCATTTAAGAAATCCTCTCGCAATACCGGATTGATTTGTGACAATGATGATTGGAATGTCTAATGAATTGGCTAATTTTAAAACCTCTTCAATTCCATACTCTAGTTCAATATCTTTAATGTTTGAAATATAGTGCTTCTCTTTGATTAACACGCCATCTCTATCAAGAAAAATTGCAGGTCTTTTTTTATTATTCTTAGAAAAGAAAAGCCTATTTTCATAAAATAAGTTTATGTGATGACCATTATTTAGCAATTTTTTGAATTTGTTAATTTTTATATAATAAATATCTGCAAAAGTGTTATTAATTTAATTCAATAATTTGACACAAAAATTGCTTAACATTTTGAATGATAAATTTTTTGATGTTAAAGTCTAAATATATTTGTATTTAATATATTAAGAGAGTAAAAATGAAGAGAAAGAAATATAGAGCAATATTATTTGCTAACACACTTTGGTTTATTAATAACTTTAAAATGCCATTGATTGAAGAGTTAATTAATAAAAATTTTGATATTGAGATAATTTATTTGAGGTTAGGGCCACCTATAAGTTCTAAAAATAAATTTTCAGTAAATTCTATTCCTTCATATGAATTTACAAGTTATTTAATACTTGTTCTTAAACGAATAATTCGGAGACAAAAAATTAAAACTACATTTCTATTTAGTTTTACGATAGGCCCAATATTATTATCAATGCTTCCACTTTTTAATAGACATTTGAAGTTTGCCACCTTAGAGGGGCTTGGAAGAGTATTTTCATCTAGAGCAATTTTTTTTAGGATTCTCAAGAGATTTATACAAGTAATCTACAAAATAATTTTCACGAATTTTTATAAAGGGATTTTCGTATTAAATTATTCAGACTATGCATATTTACTAGAAAGGCAGATAGTTCAAATTTCAAAACTACATATTATTCCGGGTACTGGGATTAATTCAAAAATATTTAATCCAAAAAGTCTTATTTCAGAAAGAAGAAAATTGGGACTTTTGAATCAAAAAGGTGGGGAACTTCTATTGGAGGATATGTTCATAACATTTATTGGCAGAATTTCCATTGATAAAGGTTTTTACAGGTTTATTGCAGCTATAAATTATCTTTTGAATGACAAGAGATATTCTTCTCTAAAATTTAGGATAGTTTCTCCAAAAAGTGATATTGATAATATTAATTTAGATTTAAGAGAATTTTTATTTAATAAAAATATAGTTTTAAAAGAGTATATTTCTAATCCCATTTGTTATTATGCAAGTTCAAAAATAATTGTTATACCCACTACTTACGGCGAAGGTTTGTCAAGAGTTGCATTAGAAGCAGGATTTCTGGGTGTCCCAATAGTTGCAATTCAAAATAGGGGGCTTTCATCTCTATTCATGGATGGAGTGATTGGAGAAACCACAACGGATACTGAACCCTATGGAATATCTAGATTAATAAAAAAAATAATTGATAACTATTCTGAGTATTCTTATTTTTCGGAAAATGTTTTTAACAGCCTTTCATCAAAATATGATAATAAAGTTTCTGCAAATACTGTAATTAACGTATTATCTTATTACTTTGAACACTAATAAATAAAAATGTTGTTTAATCTGGGAAGAGTTTTATATAAAAAATTATTATCAAAAAAATTAAGAATTTTAGTTAGAAATTCAATTAAGTTTATTATCTATAATTTTAGATATTTAAAATTAAAATGCGTCCTTCTTTTTGGGAATAAAGTGAATTTAGTTTTGGGTGCAGCTCTAACATCTCAACCTAGATGGATTTCAACTAATGAGCAATGGTTTGATATTTCTAATAAGTTTCATTGGTATAGACTTTTTAAAAATAAAAGAAAACTTAATAAGGCTTTGGCTGAACATGTTTTTGAGCATTTATCAAAAGAAGAGATGAGTTGCGCCATTAATCTCATATATAGTCACTTAACAAAAAATGGAACATTGAGAATTGCAGTTCCTGATGGCAATCATCCAGATCCAACTTATAGAAAACATACAGGTATTAATGGAATCGGCGCAGATGCATCAGATCATAAGCAATTTATAACTTTTGAATATTTAAAAAATCAATTAGAAAGTGCAGGTTTTAAGTGTGTTCTTAGGGAAGGTTACACTAATCAAGGTGAACTAGTGAGTAAACCTCTTCCCAATGAACTTGGAATTATAATGAGGTCTAGAAAAAATATATCTCCCATTAAACAGGACGGGTGGGATTTTATTGACTCAAATTCTAGTTTAATTGTTGATGCCTTCAAATAAAGTCAAGTAATTAATTCCCGGTAAGCATCTTAAAGAAATTATAAGAAGACAATATTCCTACAAATGGATTTGTGATATCAGCTAATGTATTTGAAGTTTTTAACAATATATTAGTATCTACGCTAATAATATCTCCGGTACGCAATATAGGATTATTTTTTGAATTTGGTTTTGCATTTCTTCTGTATTTAAATTTCTTTCTAGTTAGAGTACCGTCATAGTTAAATCTAACAAGATAGATATCTCCTCTTAATGTTTTTATCCCTCCACTTAAAAGCATAAGGTCATTTAGAGTGGCAGATTTGCTGATAAGTTTTACACCAGGCTCTACGACTCTTCCTGAAACAAATACCCTCATAAATTGACTTTGCAAATTAGTTTTAGTTGCTGCTATGTACTGCTCATTTAGAGGGATTTTGCTTTTTTTGACAATAATAGTATCCCCGTCCATCAACTTAATATTTTGATTACCCGAACCAGTTTCAATGAATTCAAAGAAATTAAGATTTGCTTTTATTTTCCCCCCTCCTTTACTTAAAGGGTTTTTTCTTATAACTTCAACATTAGTAAGATCTGAATATAAAGTTATCCCTTTTGCTTCTTTGATGGCATCAAATATAGTTGGTGCAGCAGTATAAGAGGAAGGGGTGGCAAGATTGTTGACATTGGATCGCCTTAATTCGTTAAAAATAGTTAAATTACGATTACCTCCAAGACCTCTTAATTTTTCATCGTTTACGTATTCATTAAATTCATTTTGTGGTCTTGAGGTGCTTACAATTTCACGACCTCTTAATAAGTAACTACCAGGACTTACGATTTCGCCAGTTATAAATATCCTAATTGGCCTATAGTTGATAATTTCAACATTTATGTTTGGATTAATAATGAATTCTTGATATTTTAAATTTAGTAGAGTAGAAAGCTCATTTAATGTGAGTCCAGAAACATAAATTCTTTTAAGTCTTTTTGTATATATTGTTCCATCATCATTAATAGTAAAAGATTCGTCCTTAATCAAATCATTGTTGAATCCAATGAAAATTTTATCCCCTTTACCAAGTATATATTCGTTCTCAGGCTTATATTCTAGATAATCAAGTGGAATTGCATTGCTGTTGTTTATTTGTTTTGTATTTTCTTCAGCTGAAATTTTTAAAGGGCAAAAGTCTATTAAAGTGAATATCAAAAATAGAAATGATACATTTCTAAAGCTCTTAAACATTTATATAAGTCTTTTATTGGATTTTATCATAAAGATTTTTCTTTTCTTTGAATCTGCTATAGTTTATTCCTTAGATTAACTTTTCTAATGGAGACTATTTTAATAACAGGGTCTGCAGGGTTTATTGGTGCATCACTCTCTAAAGATTTGGTCTCTAAAGGATACAAGGTTATCGGAGTAGATAATTTAAATAATTATTATAGTGTTTCATTAAAAAAAGATAGATTAAATGAAATCGAAACAGCAGCAAAATTAAGCAAAGGGGAATATTTAGGTTATATCTTATCAATATGTGATTATGAAGAACTAGAAAAAGTTTATTTAAAATATAACCCTGATATAGTAGTTAATTTAGCAGCTCAGGCTGGGGTTCGTTATTCTTTAACCAATCCTAAATCATATGTAGATTCAAACTTGATTGGGTTTCATAATATTATTCATTTGTCTCAAAAATATAGTGTCAAAAATTTTATTTATGCATCAAGCAGTTCCGTTTATGGTGGAAATACAAATTTGCCTTTTCAAGAAAGTCAATCTGTTGACCATCCTGTGAGTTTTTATGCCGCGACAAAAAAATGTAATGAGATAATGGCACATTCATATAGTCATTTATATGGTTTACCTGTAACTGGCTTGAGGTTTTTTACAGTTTATGGTCCATGGGGAAGGCCAGATATGGCACCAATGATTTTCACAAATGCAATTTTTTCTGATGAGAAAATAAATATATACAATAATGGAGAAATGATGCGTGATTTTACATATATTGATGATGTAATAGATGCTCTTAGAGAATGCATCAAAAAACCTGCAGAGAATTCAAAAGACTTTAATAAAAAATATCCAGATCCCTCATCTTCTTTTGCAAAACATAAAATATTTAATGTTGGGAATGGAAATCCAATAAATTTAATGGACTTTATTGAGCGTTTGGAATTATGTATTGGTAAGTCAGCAAAAAAGGTTTTTAAGCCTATGCAAAAAGGGGATGTCGTTGAAACATCTGCTAATATTACAAATTTAAATTCTTGGGTGGGCTTTAAACCAAAAACTGAAATAGATGATGGGATTAGTCAATTTGTAGAGTGGTATAAAAGTTATTATGGAGTTTAAATATAATCATCCAAATATTAAAAAAATACTCTGATTAATAAATGAGAAATATTTTAATTACTGGTGGTGCTGGTTTTATCGGTAGTCATGCATGCTTAGAATTATTAGAAAGTGGCTATCGAATTTATGTAATTGATTCATTAGAAAATGGTTCTTTTGAATCAATATCAAGAATAAATAAATTTTTCAAAGAAAAAAATAAAATATCTGACAATAAAGTCAAGTTTTTTAAAGCAGATATAAGAAATAAAAATAATTTAAAAATTATTTTCGAAGATGCAATTAGTAATAATCAGAAAATTGATGCTGTGATTCATTTTGCAGGTTTAAAAGCAGTAAGCGAATCACAAGAAAATCCACTTAAATATTGGGAATATAATGTTTTAGGTTCAATAAACTTGTTTGAAGTAATGGAAGTTTATAACTGCAAGAAATTAGTTTTCAGCAGTAGTGCATCAGTTTATGGCGAAGCACATATTTCTCCTATAAAAGAGGATAATTTTTTGATTCCATCTAGTGTATATGGGAAAACAAAAAAAACAGTAGAAGAAATTTTAGTTGATCTTCATCTTCAGAAAAGTTGGAAGATTGCAATACTAAGGTATTTTAATCCTGTTGGAGCCCATAATTCTGGGTTGATTGGGGAGAATCCTATTACTAATAAAAATAATTTATTCCCTTTGATATGCGATGTTGCTAGCAATAAACTCCAAAAATTATTTATTTACGGCGATAATTGGCCTACCAAAGATGGTACATGTATAAGAGATTATTTGCACATAGAGGATTTAGTTGTTGGCCATAAAATTGCATTAGATTTATTATTGAATTCAAATCATAAGTTAATAAAAGTCAATCTAGGAACAGGTAAAGGAACTTCAGTCCTTGAATTAATAAAGACATTTGAGAAGGTAAATAATATTAAAATTAATTATGAGTATGCAGATAAAAGATTAGGTGATTGTGGAATCCTTTTTTCAGATTGCAAATTGGCAGAATCTATTATTAATTGGAAAGCGTCAAAATCAATATATGACATTTGCAGGGATGGTTGGAATTGGGTAAAAAATAATCCAAATGGTTATACAAAAGACCTTTCAAAATTAGATTCAACCATTTACAACCAACTTTAATTACTTGCTAATTTATTTTATATATTTTTGTCTGCCTTAAACATTTTTTTTAAATAGTTCCATCAGTGTATTAAAATATGTTAATTTATAGAACCAATTGACTATACCAAAAGTAGCTTTAATTACTGGTATAACTGGGCAAGATGGAAGTTATCTTGCTGAGTTTTTGTTGAATAAGGGATATATTGTACATGGAATAAAAAGGAGATCGAGTAGTTTTAATACCGAAAGAATTGATCATCTATATCAAGATCCTCATATTAAAAACCCCAAATTATTTTTACACTACGGAGATCTAATTGATAGCACTAATTTGATTAGATTGATAAAGGAAATTCAACCTGATGAAATATATAATCTTGCCGCACAAAGCCATGTAGCAGTTAGTTTCGAAACTCCAGAATATACCGCTAACTGTGATGCCCTAGGAACTTTAAGAATTCTTGAAGCGATAAGAATTTTGGATCTTACAGAAAAAACTAAGTTTTATCAGGCAAGTACGAGTGAACTTTTTGGCAAAGTGAAAGAGTGGCCGCAAAATGAAAAAACACCATTTAATCCTCAAAGTCCTTATGCTGTTGCAAAACTATATTCATATTGGATAGTTAAAAACTATAGAGAATCTTATGGCATTTTTGGATGTAATGGAATTTTATTCAATCATGAAAGTCCTAGAAGAGGAGAAACATTTGTTACAAGAAAAATAACAAGGGGACTTACAAGAATAAATAGTGGAATTGATGACTTTCTTTACTTGGGAAATTTAAATTCTGTAAGGGATTGGGGTCATGCGAAGGATTACGTTCAGATGCAATGGCTAATGTTGCAACAAGAAAAACCTGATGATTATGTGATAGCTACTGGCGAGAATAAAACGATAAAGGAATTTATCGAGATGGTTGCATGTAAACTTGGATGGAACAGGAAAGATAAATCCCAACCTGCAATTCGCTGGGAAGGTGAAGGACTTAAAGAAGTTGGAATAAGAAATGACACTAATAAAGTTGTCATTAAAATAGATAAGAGATATTT
>MDTE01146987.1_pt1 | contig 10368 bp, 10 predicted proteins | sample 811231 | NCBI WGS metagenome assembly MDTE01 (sample SAMN05326651, study PRJNA326480) | marine metagenome | isolation source: seawater | place: Indian Ocean: Red Sea | collected 2010 | reverse complement strand
TTCGAAATAATCAAATGATTCCAAAATTTTTATCGTAATTTCCTAAAACTATATTCCATCTCTCAAATTTTTATTGATTTAAATAGATCAATATCTTGTATAAAATGATAATTAAATTTTTCTTTACTAATCATCTAGCTGGCCTTTATTTACTTCTTTAATAGAGTTTATTTTTATTTCTGCCAGACCATAAAAAATATGAGCTCCGCCCCTATCTCTAAGTTCTTGCGTATTAAGTTGTCTATTACTAACAGTTGAAACCTGACCCGCATTCCTTTCTGAATTCTCATACAAATTAAATACTGTATACTTTTCACCTTTTCTAAGACCATCCTGCTCTTCAAATAAAGCCCAATTATCAAATATATCTTCTTCCCCAGATACACTTTTATACTTGCCACTATTATCTAAATTTGTATGTCCAAGCCATATTGCAGCGCCTCTAAGTGGCTCGCCAGGAAGGCCTAAATTATCAGTAAGTTGTTTACTAGCTTTATCATCACCATAAAGTTGCTCAGATAACCAGACACTTTCTTCTTCATTATTGATTGTTGCTAAATTACCTCCTAAAGATTTCGCTTTTGATTGAGCCTCTTCCCAAGTATCTCCTTTAACAATTACATAAATACTATTTCCCTTCCGATAATAGCTATTTTCCAAAGTATCCCCTAAATTTACCATCTGATCAAATCTATTTTGAAAGTCGTTTAAATCAATTAATGATGAAATAGACTGTCCCTTACCACAAATAAGCGCCAAGCATTCTGTAAGAACATTACCAGTGACACCTCTAAAAGAATATTTTATTTCATCTGTGCTCGTATCATAAATAAAGGTTGGCAAGATAGATAAGTCAAAAGAGTTGAATCTTATAAATCCAGAAATTCCATCACAATTATTTGGGTTGCTTACATTTATTAAATATCCACTAAATTCTCCAGGATTAATAAAAGTATCTTCAGCTCTACCTAAAACAGAATTTTCCATACATTCTTTCTTTATTTGTTTTAGAGCAGTTAAAGCCGCGGTAGCTTTGGCTTTATTTGTGAAACAATTAAAAGCAGGTAAAGCAATAGCACTTAAAACAGATAGAACCGAGACAACTACAACAAGTTCTATTAAAGAAAATCCTTTTTGTTTTTCTTGAATTTTTATGAAAAAAAAATTCATTTAAGGATACAAATTATTTTTTAATATCTTAATTAATACTATGCCCAATAAATGTCTAATAATTGAGGATAATTTATAGTATTTAATTTTCTTTAGAGAATATATGTTTTGCATTAACTAAGTATTAAATAATTACTTTTTAGAGCGGGTTCTTTGGTAACAAAGGCCGTACGATCGAATCCTGTAACCCCCGAATTTATAATCAAATTTTATATTAAGACTTGCCTGTCTTTTTTTTATTAAAAAGAGATAGAAATTACTCCATTTATTTCAATTTGATATAAAATTATTAAAAAGATCTTTAAAGTTAAAAACTGAAAAAAACAGTTAAAAAAGATTTATTTTAATTTTTTTTTTTGAATACTATTTATCGAAAAAAGAAAGAAGATTATGGCTTTTCTCTAATTGAGTTGGTTGTCGTAGTGGCTGTTTTAGCAATCCTTGCTGCTATAAGTATCCCTAGTTTTAGAAATATCACTATGAAGGCTAAAATAGTAGCCGCAAAGACTAATTTGGTATACATCATAGAAGAATGTATTATATATTCTCAATTAAACTCAATTCCAAATCCAACATTTCAACAAGTTAATTTAGGAAAATCCATTAATACATATGGAGATTCATTTGGGATCCATTTTGGTTCTCATGATGGATTTACTTACAATACTTCAATAGATTCAGCCATGCCGACACGATTAAATTCAAGCTGCATGAGAGTTGCTGCAAAATCGCATTCCAGAGATGGTTTAGGTCAAACATATTTGTTCCCCCATTTTGAAATTTATTATGATTCAAATCTCAATAAAGTTCAAAAAAATTGCGTACTCCAGGCTGGTGCTTATAACATTGGAAATCTTTGTGATACATCAAAACCATATGGTGCTCAATGGTAAATAATTTGATTTTATTTTCCCTATTTTAAATATTTCTCATATGAATAAATCTCAAAAAAGATTTTAAAAACTATTGAAGCGCTGCTTCATTTCTTTTTCGATTGCTCCCAATTCACCCTTAAAAAGTAATTACATTTATCTAAAAGATTATTCAAATGGTTGTAGAACTTTAAAATCAAGTAGATTTTTTGGAGCAGTTATAAATCTAGAATCATCACAATTCTTAGAAAGTTTTTCAATCAATTCATTTGAAGGAGGGAATTCTGGAAAACTTATCTCTAATAAAATATAGTTTGTGATAAGCCTTGCTATCCAAATAAATGGAACGGGACTTGCGGTAAGTCGAATTAGTTCTCTTGTTGTATTAACTTGAGTGCTAAGAGATACTAAAAAGAAATCTCTTTTTACGATACATTTGACAATCTCATCTTTTAGATTTTTACTTTTTAGAAAGGAAGAATACTTTTTTGTATCGAGAATAGTAATGAATTCATTATTGAAATTATCTGTTGGCTCAAAACTATTATTGACCTTATATTCCCCGAGATTTTCTAAGTATTTGAAACTATAGAAATTTTTATTGTTAGATTCAAAACCTCCAACATATAATTTTCCATCTTTATTTTCAAATGGCAGTACTGGTAAAAATCCAATAATTAAAAAAAATAAAATTGCATAATCTAATTTGCCTAACTTAAAAATTTTTTTTAAATTTCTTTCTACAAAATTCCCAACATATCCATTAGAGATATCTTTTAAAGTTTGAGTAAGAGTGCCTTTCCGCTCTGAATATTGTATAAATTTAACCATTTTTTTATTAAAGATTTTTGGATTTTCAGCAAGGGCTTTAGATAATAAAGAACCTTCTTCAATTTGCGATTTAATTGAATTAATAATCTTTGCAAAATCTTCGTTTTCTTCTTTAGCAGCTAAATGTTCTAGAGATGAAACTATAGGGAAACCTAATTCTAAAAGTTTATAAAAATCAGAAAAAAAACTCTTAAGTTTTTTTGTATTTTTCTTCATTAAAAATTTGTTAATCAATTTTGTAATTATTCATATTATCTAAGATTCTATAATTGTATACACCTACCAAATAACCTTTATTTTACAATTTCAAGGCGAATATAATCTTATGCTATCAATACTTTTAAAATTCCCTTAAATATCATCAAAAAAAATGTTCCCTCATTTTTCTTTCAACATCCTAATGTTTAGTTATCTAAGATGCCCATTTACAAGGTTTAGAGTATTTTTTATAAACTTTAGCATAGCCCTCTTTGACTAATAATTGTTGCAGGTTTTGTCCATTAAAACTTAATTCGCCCACGGTTCTTCCATACTTATCCTCAGTTACTCTGCGTATTGATACTTTCTCGCCCTTTATCATTTCATTTAAGAAATTTTTAGCAGCTATTGCTTCATTTGGTTTAGCTCTTTTACCCTTTATTTCCGGAGTATCAATACAAGCTAGTCTTATTTTTTCTCCTTCACTGGAAGTACACGTATCTCCATCATAACAATCTTTTATTGTAATTTCTCCAATCTCAGGTTTGTTTGATTTTCTTCCAAGACCTTCGCATGCTTCCCCATCATTATCTCTATCAAGATATGAGTGTCCTGCTAGGAGAAATTTTTGAGCTTTTGACCAATCACCAATATCTTCACATCTTTGCTTCTTTCTTTCTGATAAGGGGATTTTATTACATTCTGGAAATTCACTAGCTTCAGACCCTTCATAAATACAGGATATTTCACCACTAGTAAAATCATAGAAAAAAGAGGGTTGTGTTTTTAAGTCTTGAGGAATTATTGATACAAGAGAAAATTTTTCATTGCCAATACATTTATTACTTCCATCATTATCAAATTCATAACCTATTAAATTTGAAGTTGTGAATGTTAACTCTCTTCCCAGATTATTATTACTTTCGCACTCGATTTTTATAGTTAAGATTGAATTTGCAGCTATTACTTTCTCTGCTTTTTGGATAATCCCAAGAAATCTTGGCAAAGCGACAATTGCAATTATAGAGATTACTCCAATAACAGATATCAACTCAATTATGTTAAAACCTTCATTTGTTTTGATTAATTTTTTAAAACAATACAACTTAGAAATATTTTTAGCAACTTTAATTTAAATCAAAAAAATCCTAGAGTCTTATTTATTTTTAATTTCCTCATAATTTCCTAAAATAATATTATCAAGACAATTATTATTTTTTTTATAAATTAAAACCGTTTTACTACAATAATTTTCAATTACTGATTTAATTGATCGAGTACTTTCGGGGCACTTGGTCAAAGGTTCTTATTCTTTCCCCCCACTAGTTTTATCATTAGTCTTGGCTAATAATTAATATATTCACCTAAAAGTCTTTCCCTGAAAATTTCGTCAAAAAATATTTATTGCAATTAAACTTAATTTTATATCTATAAATTTACCATTAATAAATTAATTTGCTTTGTTGACAATCAAGAATTTAATATCTATAACAGTATCTATATAAATAATTTTTTTGGACATACATTCAAGAAGAAGAAAAAATATTAATGGCTTTTCTTTAATTGAGTTAGTTGTAGTAGTTTCTGTTTTATCTGTATTAAGTGCCATAGCAATACCATCATTTAATTGCTTAGTGAGAAAGTCGAGAGCTGTTACTGCCTTAAAAATTATGAGACAAATTGAGAATGACTGTTTATTAAAGAAAGAGACCAATAGTACCAATCAAGATTTTATTAATCCTGGAAATATAAATGGTTATAATTTTGAGGGATTAGAGGCTAATAACTGTCAAAGTGATACAACAATTAGGGCAGTTTCACTAACAGATGATTTACCTTCTTATTCACTTGAATTTCCTGGAAATAATCTAATTTATAATTTTAAAGGTATGAGTGGAAGAAATTTTGCAGGCTGTTTAAGCCTCATTTGCGGAAATGCCAATGATACTTTAAGTAGATACAATATTCATGAATTTGTTTTAAATAATGCTGCGATCAGTTCAGATGACGGATGTTCAGATTATGTAATAGTTGAGGCATCAAGTTGGACTGAAGCAGAATCAAAATCTAATGCATTAGGTGGAAATTTAGTAACTATTAATTCTGAAGATGAATACACTTGGCTGCAACAAAAAGTATGGCTTAAAAATAAATTGTTAAATGATAGTGGGAATAATACTGAACAAAGTGTTTATTACTTTACCGGCTTAAACGATGTAAGTGAAGAGGGAAAATATGTTTGGTCAAGTGGAGAAGCCTCAGAGTGGAACAATAACGAAGATTTAATTCATAGGCAAAATTGGATTGCCCAACAACATATGGCCAACTCTAGTGACTATTTTGTAATTGGGGGAACTAATGATTATGGATTTACTGATTATGTGAATGAAGGTTACAGACCAGATTTATATAATGGAAACGGGGTAGGAAATTTAACTTGGGTCGATAACGATAGTACTTGGCTTAAAAATAATGGAAATCCCCCTCATTTTGGGCTTGCAGAAATTCCAAGATGCAGAAATTAAATTAATGCTTTAAAAATTTTCAAATTGATTTTTAAAGAAATCATGAAGAATAAAATTAAGTACTTATTTAGTAAATAATTTCAACAAAAAAAGAACAATACTAGAGTGACTGCATAGAAAAATATTTATACATTTTAGTTAAGATGAAATTAAATGAGAAATCATCATAAATTTTTTTAAAAAAAATTTATTCCTTTATAGACAAGTATTATTTGAATCTGATCTAATAAATTATCCATGATTACTTTAATATTAAAGTATTTTCAAAAGACAATTTATTTTTGTATTTTTTTTAATTAACTCTATGTATTTGCTCAATATATACGTTATTTTGAATTAACCAATCAAAAATATCTATCACACATAAGTTGATTAGAATGGGAAAATTTTTCGAAAAAAACTTAACTATCATACTTTTATCAATTATCAGTTATTTTTTATTCTCTATTTCAAGTAGTTTGAAAGAATCTGCAAAATATCATTCTGATATCAAAGTCTGTGCCAAGATGAAAGCTTTCTCAAGCAATAAAGAATCTGCAAAATTGTATAAGCAAGAAGCTGCTGAAACTACAGGAATAGATTTTGAATTTATTAGTGAATATTGCAAAAAGTTGATTCAACAAAATATTTTCTAATTTGAGAAAGAAAAATTTTAATAAAGACTATCTTAAAATAATACCAATTTTTTTTCTTGGTTTTTCTATAGGAATAGTTTCAGTTTGGCCTGGCGTTATTTCTGGAAATAGCAGAAAATGTTTTTTCAATATTCTCAAAGATGGAAGTGATGGCAATATCCAATTAAAAACCATTCTTTCAGTTAAACCTAATTATTTATTAAAAATTAAAAATACCCGAAATAAGTATTTCAAAGTTTTACTGGTTGGAGATTCTTGTTTTAGAAAGTTTTGAAATTTTTAATTATTACTAATTTGAAAATTTTTATCAAATATTTCTTTTGGTTTGTTTAATTTAAACTTTCTTTTATTTATTATTTTAATTTTAGTATCAATAATTTTCCTAATCTAAGAGATCTATTTACTAGCTAATTATTGTGCTTATATATCAGTGACTAGATGAAATTTATTTATTTTTGTGAAATTAATACATTGATTTCCAAAATTTGTTTTGATATCTTCAAAAGATATTAATTAATAATGTATTTATTTCATGGATTATTTTAAAAAAATAATATTATTTATCCCCAATACAAATTTGTCAGGCGGTCCTGAATTATTTTATCAATTAGGAGAATCCCTTAAAAACTTGGAGCTTAATGCATTCGTATTTTTCTTTGGTGATGGCGATAGTAAAAAATCAAGAAAAAGATTTTCGAAATATAATGTTAACTTTATTGAAAAATTTATTGACGATGAAAAAAATTTATTGGTTTTTCCTGACAGTTTTACAAAATTAATTGAAAGTTATCCTAAATCACAAAAGTGTATTTTTTGGTGTTCTATTGATAATTACTATAGATATAAAGGTTTTAATAAATTAGAAAATATAATTAAAAAATTTGGATCATTATTAAAAAAAAGAGCTCCGCTTTATAAACTTAAAAAATTACATCATATTTCACAATCTAATTACGCAACTGAATATTTAATAAAAAAAGGAATAAATTCATATTTTCTAGGCGATTATATAGCGGATGAATTCTGTTTAAAAAATTCAAAGAGATTAATCAAAGAAGATTTTGTTCTTTATAATCCTAAAAAAGGATTTAAATTTATTAGAAAATTGATAAATTTTTGTTCAAATATTAAATTTGTACCAATAGAAAAAATGACCCCGGATGAAGTAAATATCATTTTATCTAAAGCAAAAATATATATTGATTTTGGTCGACATCCCGGCAAAGATCGTATCCCAAGAGAAGCAGCATTAAATCAATGCTGCATTATTACTAATACAATGGGATCTGCTGGAAATGATATAGATATGCCAATACCCTTGGAATATAAGTTTAGAAAAATTGATAATAATTCTCTCATTAAGATTCAGAGTTTAATCCAGAGAATTTTTCTAAATTATGAATATGAAACTTTAAAATTTGATAGGTATAGAGATTCAATTAATAAAGAAAAAGCTGAATTTAATAAAAACTGCGAAGAAATTTTTTGTCAAAAATTTTGCTTAAAAGATTAACAGGAAATTAATTAAAGATATGATTTTTGGAAACTAAATTTAAAGCTGCTCCAATCGCATCATCCATATCAAAATATTTATACTTACCAAGTCTTCCGCAAACAGTTAAGGTGTTTGATAAAGAATTCGATAATTTTTCATAAAGCTTATATTTTTGTTGAGCCTCTTTTGTAAAAAGTGGATAAAAAGCCTCATTAAACTTTGGATCATTTTCATCATATCGTCCTGGATATTCTGTCACTAGCCTGCTTTTCTCAACATTTCTGCCAAGAGCAATACCAATAAAAGAATAATCAACTATTCTAGTAAAATCAAAATTCTCTGGATAATTTAAAGCTAGAGATGGTCTAGTTGGTGATATGCAAAATTCATCTTCAACAAAATTTAAAGATCTATATTCCAATTTCCCTTCGCAATAACTAAATAATTCATCAACTTTTCCTGTATAAAAAAGATGATCATATTTTGTCCCATTTATTTCAATTTGAGTACAAGTGGATGAGATATTCTCAACTGGAAATTTCAAATTATGATCAACTTTTATATTAATTTTTTCTGAGTTTACAATATTTTTAAGTAAATTTGTATATCCATTTTTAGGTAGGAATTGATACTTATCAAGAAAATAATTTGTATTCTTATTAATTCTTACAGGCACTCTATCAAGTACATTCCTATTAATTGATAAAGGATCCTTTACTCCCCATTGTTTACATGAATAACCAAAAAATATTTTTTTATATATAAAATCTCCCAAATTTTTTATATCTTTATCTGCTGAATCTAGGAGTTTATATATACTGGCTTGATTTCCAAATCCAAACTCATCTATCAATTTTTGTGAAATCCTTTTTGCCAAATAAGGGGGATGAGTAAATTCTAGAGACAATAAATTATATGGTATGGGAATAAATTGACCATCCACAAAAGCATTCACTTTGTGAATATAAGGAACAAATTCCGAAAATCTTTTTATAAAATCTACTACTTTTTTGTTACCAGTATGAAACAAATGTGGTCCATATTTATGAGTGAATGAATTTAATTCTTCAATGTCATAGCAATTTCCAGCTAAATGATTTCTTTTTTCAAAAATGTCTACATTAATTCCATTATCTGCTGCACATCTAGCTATTACAGAACCTGTTATTCCTGCTCCAACAATTGCTATCCTTTTGCTCATTATTTACTTAATTACAAGTTCAATTATAAAGCAATTTTGGGTATCAGTGTAATTGCAATCTGTATTAGTGCAATTTCAAAACAAGTTATCATTTATCTAACATTTAATTCAATAAAAGTTACTCATGAGATAACTTTTAATAGAGATATGAAAAATGTTTATCACTAGAGGATGTTTTATTAGTCATATGTTTTTGAAGAGTTTTCTAGTAATCCATTTAATTCTATGAGTTCTTCTTTAGTCAATTCGCGATATTGTCCTATTGGTACGTCTAACTTAATATTCATAATTCTCACACGCTTTAGCGATATTACTTTGTATCCTAAGGTTTCGCACATTCTTCTAATCTGACGATTAAGTCCTTGGGTGAGTATGATTTTAAATTCTTTTGGCCCCAATTGTTTTACTGAACAATTTTTAGTTATCGTTTCTAATATTTCAACTCCATTACTCATTCTTTGAATAAAGTTTCTATTAATTTGACGATTAACGTATACGATATATTCCTTTTCATGATTATTTCTTGATCTGAGTATTTTATTTACGATATCTCCATCATTAGTTAAAAATATAAGTCCCTCACTAAGTTTATCCAATCTTCCAATCGGAAAAATTCTTGTAGGATATTTGATGAAATCTGTAATGTTGTTTGGTTCTACTCTTCTATCCGTTGTGCAAACAATTCCTACAGGTTTATTAAAGGCTAAGTATATTTTTTTTTGTTTAGTTGATTTTTCAATTTTTTTGCCTTCAACTTCTACTTGATCACCTTCCTCAACCTTGGTTCCCATTTTTGGAATTTCGCCATTAATTGTTACTTTTCCTTTTTCTATTAGTTTATCTGCTGCTCTTCTAGAGCAGTAGCCCACTTCACTTAAATATTTATTTATTCTTATAGACATTTTATCAAAATTAACTCGTATCTATTTAAAAATTTAGTGAGCTTATCAAAAAGCAAAGACCTTAATTGAGCATTGCCATGATATTAATAATAGTTTCATTTAAAACAAACTCATTTGATCAGAAGGCTTTTTATAAACATCTTCAGCTACCCATCCATCAGCGGGCCAACTCATCATGATTGGAAGTAAACCTTTAAGTTCATCAGCATCTTTAATCTGCTCTGTCCATTGTTCTTCGTATCCATTAGGAACAATAACAGGCATGCGGTGATGTAAAGGTTTTATTAATTCATTTGGTTCAGTTGTTAAAACGCAGCAACTTTCAAGTTCATCACCATCAAGTGAGATCCACTTGCTCCAGATTCCTCCCAACCAAAATGTCTCATAATTCTCCTTTCTAATACGATATTTTTTCTCAAAAAAACCACTCGCTGGGATTAAGCATCTTTTGTTTTTCCAACTTCCACTAAATAATTTTTTTTCTTCTACGGTTTCTGATCTTGCATTAAATGGTCTAGGTCTTTCTTTATCAAATGGGT
>MDTE01082512.1_pt1 | contig 10368 bp, 7 predicted proteins | sample 811231 | NCBI WGS metagenome assembly MDTE01 (sample SAMN05326651, study PRJNA326480) | marine metagenome | isolation source: seawater | place: Indian Ocean: Red Sea | collected 2010 | reverse complement strand
CAGTGAGTAGTGAACATCAGTATCCGTCAGTTAGGCGCTAAATGAGGAATAATACGCTTGGGGTTCTTTAGGTAATGGAGCTGGTTTATAGTAGTGTTGTTGTTCTCATCCTCCTGACATTGTGCTACTTAGTTGCAGCACCGTTGTTCTTGAGCCCTAAAGAGCAAATATCGTTTCAGGACACAACCGTTGCGATTACTGTAGGTGTTTTACTTGCCGCGTTAATTTTTTCACTTGCTTTGCGTATAGAGCTTAGTGACTCACTTTGGACGGTTTCGATTCTTGCAGGCGTGGGAATTTTTAATCTTAGGCGGTTCGGATCGAAACTTATTCCAGGAAGAAAGAGAAGGTATGGAGGTTACTGGCTCTTGTACTGGGGCTCGTTTGTTCCATTCGGAGGTGCCATATTAGTCGCTCAAGTAAAAATGGGACTTGGCGATTATCCTCAGGTGTTCTTTGGACTGGATACGCCACTTAAATTAGCTGACGCATTTCAAATATCCCAAAGTAGTTCCTATCCGCCATCTAGTTTGATGATTGATGGGTGGGCACCAGCCTATCACTATGGCGCACAAGCAGTAGTAGGGTTGGTCTCGAAAGTGAGTCGATTAGAAGTGCACAAAGTAATGTTTTTCATCGTTGCGCCTCTTTTTCTTATGGCGACTCATGCGCTTTGCTTTCAAATAGTAATAAGAAAATTCGGCGTTTCAAAACTGTCAGTAGTAGGTCTACTACTTTTTATTCCTGGTTTCTTGCTGGGACCGTATCTTTGGAGCATTCTTGCTTCGGCCTCTCCGGTTCACGAATTTTTTAGTCTATTGTTTGGATCTCCAGTAAGAACTACTTACAGGTCTGCTGAGTTTGGTAACGGAGTATGGGATGTTTCGGTACTGTCGGGAATGGCCTTAATTTTGCTTGCGGCGAAAATTAACCTAAAGGGGTCTGAGGAAAGAATTTGGGCCTATCTTTTTCTGATTCCTCCCCTCGCGGCCTTTACAAAGATGGATATGGCGCCGGCCATTTATGCTTTGCTGGCTACTGCGGTCTTTGCTAGTAGAGAAACATGTTCCAACATAAAGGTGTTCATCGGTGTCGGGATAATCCTAGCCGCAGGAGTGCTTACGCTATTGCTTCTTGGGTATTTTGATTCTGCATCACACGTCGGAATGATTAAACTCAGATCTCTTGCAGAGATCCATTCACGATTTGACTGGCGATGGAATGGAGGACACTCTACCTTACAACAACTTTATCTGATTCTAGCCATGGGTGTAGTTGGCCTGTTTAATGTCCTAAAGGTTGATAGTCGGGACTCTAAGATGGGGCACGTGCTTAGTAAGTTAGGAAAGATAATGCTCGGCGTGTCAGTTGGTGGAGCTGGATTTATGTTGTTGTCTGAAGATCCTACCAACGGATATGGTTTCGCCCTTTTTGTAGGGGTTCCACTTGCACTCGCGGGTGCCGTCCAAGTAGTTAAGTTTTATTCTCGCGCGACCTGGGGATCGAATGACGACGCAGGGCGTCTGATTATCGGCGGACTAGCTGTCACAGCAATCTGTATGAGTATGATTACATTTGTTGATATTGCGGCAGTAGGTGGCCAGTTTTTCCTGGCAACCTGGGTCGCGATTCCACTAGTGGGTGTAGGATTCCTGAGTCAAGTGGGTAAGGGTCTAGGGCAGAAATTATTCGGTAGTCTGTTTCTAGTACCGATTGTAGCTGTGTCGATAGTCGCACAATGGGGCAAGGTGGAGCACCTTACGGTAGTAATGAAGTTTCCAGAAAATACCGAGGAGTATGCAAAGGTAGACCCGTTACTTGCAGAAGCATTGCGGCACATTCCAATAGAAAATTCTCTAATCGTAACCAACGGCTTTGGATTTGGTGGTTGGAGCGATACTAATAGAGCGATCCCAGCATTATTTGGGCACCAAGCCTATGGTGTAGATTTGCGTCACCTCCCCGATCGTGCCGGATATAACATTGAAGGTGGCAGAAGGATTGATCTCCAACGTAGTCTGTTCGGGAGTATGTCGTTATTTAGTGATGAAGAGCATTCAAGCAAGACGCGCGCGCTTTCCGAGGAAAAGGGCTGGTCCCATTTGCTACTCAAGAGGGAAATCCCGGAAGGAAACTCAGCGCTCAAAGAAAAGGACTTGCCGTTTGTAAAACTATTTGAAAATGATCGGTATGCGTTATATGAATTCGATATCGTGGGAGTTGAGAAGAGTGGTTCAGTAGACTAGCTAGGCAGACGAGAGGCTACTGAATCGATTTATCTGGGAAACGTGCATCATATCGAGCCAGCAATTCTGGCGGAATCAATAATTGTGTGCTACCCCAATCCGCATATCCCAGCGTGATCAACACTTTGTAGTCCGAAAAGCCAAAGTGTTTTCGAGCTGAGTTCGCTGGATCCGACCAATCTTGCCCCCGCCAAGCCACCGTTGCGACCTCGATGATAGGCCTATTGTCCCGGATAAAGTTAATGACCTGACCCTCTCTTTCTGGATAAAGGCGAAAAAGCCAAGGCCACCAAGGGTAGACCTTATGTGGATTGTTTAGCGCAAGTTCTGATGTGAGATATACATCCGGGGTAAATGAGATTAATGCAAGTTGGCTGTCCAACTGGCGCAGTTGTGTCAGCACGTCGTTCAGGCCTCTAAATTCTGCTCGATAGGATTCGGGAGTGGAATGGTAACGTTGCGCAGAAATATGAGTGGACGTAACTTGCATTCCCTTCAATGTCTCAAGATAGAGACCTCCGACTGGGATGCGTGAGATGCCTTCAGTTACTCTGTAAGAAATATCTCGACCGAAAAACGCAATTGAAATCAGGATTACAAGTGCGCTCGCAGGAATGGAACGAAGACGAAGGTCGGATAGGAGTAAATAAACAAAAACGACGGCAATGCCAATCATTGGCGTTGCAGCCCAGAACATGTGGCCGATATCTGGTACAGGAAAATATTGATGCCATGAGCCAATTGCAGATAAACATAAGATCAAAAGAAGTTTTGATTTGTTTCGCCTTTGCCTTAAAGCGACGATAGTGATGACAGCGTAACATGTAGTTATAAGAGTAATAATCGGGAGTATTTTCCAAATATGGCTGTTGTTTCCTAGATAAACCCGATTGGGAGAAGGAAAAAGATTGTAGATAATGTTTCCAAGGCTCAACCCGTTTGGAACCATCTCAGCAAATTTATGGGCAGCCACAATTGACTGAAGCCACCAGTCGTGCAAAGCGCCGTCATAGTACAGCCAGGCTAAGATACCCGTGGTGACAGTTACGAAGCCACCGATGTACGCGAAAGTTCGTAAAGCGACGACCCGCTTTGGAATATTTGTATCGAAAAGTTCAGCGATGAAGAACAATAGGGTTGTTGCAAAAACGATCCCTACCGGTTGTCGCGACCAGAATCCACATGCCATTGCAATGCCGGCAAAAAAACATAGGTGGAATTGCGGCCTTGTGACTTGCTGTTTCGCCACTGAGAGAATCAAACACCACACGCCAATGGTGCAGAAAAGGAGTGCGTATATTGATGACCAAGGTAAAAAAGTTAAGACAAATATCGGTCCCAGAAAAAACCAAACATAGGTGCTTGTAATAGCAAGCCACCGTGGGATTAACCGTTCAAGGATAAGTATGTTAAAAAATCCGATTAGAACGAGAAAGAGCGCTGCCTGTAGGCGAAGAACAATCAGGTATTTTCCAAAGAGGTAAATTGCACCGGCTTGAATGTAGGTGGTTAGCGCACCATACTGAGTGAAAGTTTCTCGAAAAAGACTGAGGCCTGAAGCGACATCCACAGCGGGTTTAAACAATATCCCGTCATGATGCCATTCCGGATCCAATATTGCGAAATAGAATGAGATAATCGCAAGTGGAATCATACATAGCGCAGGGATCAAATAGGTACTAACTGGTTTTTTCGCCCACATTGCAGAACTAGATATGCTCAAAACAATTTATTTCTGATTTCTGATGTCATTTCGAGGAGTTCAGTATTCGTTTCCATACGCTGAACAAAATCTGGATTCGCAAGAATCGCACGACCCCAGGTCACCAAATCGAGACGACCCGAGCAAAGTTCATTTTCTGCATTTTCAGACGTTAATGACGCGCCTCCTATGATAATGTGCTCCCAGTGACATCGTTCTCGAATCACTTGAATCACCGGTTGGGCGGTTTCAAAAAAATTGGAGTTTGCACAACTAATATCGAGAATACGCACCCCGATCTCGTTTAACGCGGGAATCAGAAAAGCCAGCATTTGGTCTTTCTCATCCCACTCGTAGATATCACCCATGTAACGAGACGGCGATATTCTGATCATAAGTCTCTCTGGGCCGACTGCTGCTAAGACGGCGGTCGCGATTTCTAAAGCGAAGCGACAGCGATTCTCGATAGATCCCCCATACTGATCAGTTCGATTATTGATCCTGGTGTCGAAGAATTGATCAATTAGATATCCATGGCCAAAATGAAGTTCGACACCATTGAACCCAGCAGTTAAAGCAAGGTTTGTGGCATTTACAAACGCGTCAATGATTGTAGGAATTTCAGAAGCATCAAGAGCACGAGGGACAGCATAAGCCTTGTTATTTTGTCGGTTATTTCCCTCTGCACGAATTGCAGAGGAACTCACAGGTTGCCGGCCACCAGTAAAATCTTCATGTGATATCCGCCCACAGTGCCATAACTGGGCGAAAATCGGGGTTCCGAAATTCTGCACAGCGTTGGTCGTTGCCTTCCAACTTAGTGCTTGTTTTTCGTTGGTTAAATGAGGAACATTATTGTATCCATCTCCAGAAGGATCAATGATTATTCCCTCAGTGAGTATCAAGCCTACATTGTTGCGAGCTCTTCGTGAGTAGTACTCACACATGGCTGCGGTGCATTCATGATTTTGATCGGCGAAACCCCTTGTCATCGCGCTCATTACGACTCGATTTTTTAGTGAACCTAGGTAAGGTAAAGTTACTTGCTCAAATAACATATCAGCACCGAAATAATTTTTTGAAATAATCACCGCGTAGATACTCGGAGAGACTCTCTTGCCAATGGCGCTGTAGGTTCAAGCCTTCCTGACGAAGTTTTTGAGTGCTTAGGTATACAGAGCCTGGACGTGTGGCCTTGTCATACCGCTCTACCAAGTGATAGTCCACTTCTGTGATTGAAATGCGATTTGTGAGGTAGAGGGTGTCTACGATTGATTTAGCAACGTCAAAAAAAGTGGCGTCGCTTTCGCAAGCTATGTTGTATACGCCATTTTTTCTTCTAGCTAATAACAGCAATATGTTTCTCGCAATGTCGTGAGTATAGGTGGGCTGCCATCGTCTATCTCCAACCTCAAGGCGGGATGATTTTATTGAGATCAACCGAGCAATTTCGCGAGATATCTTTCCTACAAAATTCTTGTCTATTGATTGACCTCCAAAAAACCCCCCAAGCCGCCCGGAAAGGATGTTCGGAGATTTTTCAAGCAAATACTGCTCAGCGCGATACTTGGCGTTTCCGTAGACATTAAGAGGGACAGCTAACGAACACTCGTCGACTATCGGTTCTACTCCATCAAAGATTAGAAAGGTTTGAGGATAGAAAATCATAGCGCCGCAAGAATTAGCAAATGCCTCTAAATTTCGTGCTCCATCTTCAATAACTTCACGTGCAAGTTCTGGATACTCTTCACTAAAGTCCGCGTCTACTAGTCCAGCGCAGTGCAGCACATGTGTTGGTTGGAAGGAATAGTAAGGTTGAAAATTGCCTAATCTGGCTACATTCAAACGGGACTTGGGCAAGAATAAACAGTTTTGTAAATCACAGTTCCAGCCCCTTAGCACCTCCCGAAATGCGGTACCTAGCATTCCATTGGCGCCAGTGATTAGTAATCGACTGCCATCAATAAACTTTCGTATTTCAGAAGCGAGTAAAGAGTCGCTAAAAGGTTCCGCCATCTACTTGCCTACGGGAGCGCATTCGCGGCCAACACTCGAAGCTAAGTCAATTGACTTCCACGAAATCCAAGCCAGTGGCATTACACAGAAGCGCGCATAATTAGACTGGCTATGTCTCGCCGGAATGATCGATTGTTACTTACGCAAGTGGCTCGATTAATCGAAGTATTTCTAAATTAAGAAAAGTTAGCCCTGAAAGCAGTTTGGCGCAGAAACGAAGGTAACTACCAGATGGTTAAGAACGGTTAGGTGGAACAGATTGCTGGGTTTCAGCCTGCATTCCCAATTAATAACTTTTCTCTGACCTGGCTATTTTCGTCGGGCGACTCTTTTCTTTTCTGGTGAACTAGATGCCTAAGAGATTTTTCCAGTCGTTTACTTTTGAGATCTGGTCGTTTGAAGACCTCTGAGGGAGATTGGTCCTCGTAAAGGCTAAACGTGGGTTGCCCTAATAACCTGCCTATGATTCGATAGATAGTTATGGCGGAAAATTGACTATATTTTATGTAGGGAAGGGCGATTTTCGCTGGTAAACGAGTTACAAAACGGGACCTGTACGTCTTGCTAAGTACAGACAAGACGAAAAAGAGGCTAAAAACCTTTCGAACATTTAATTTATGTCTAAATCCAGCCACGTTCCGCTCCACGACCGAATTCGACCAAGACCGAGCGAAGTCAGAAACTGTACGTGGGTCTTTTTTTCCGAGAAGAGTGTACATTTTCCGAGCATACCACTCGACAGAATGATCCCACGATACTATCTCTGCCGGCTTCGCACCGTTTACATTTAGATAATGCCATTTATCAGTGAGACCGTTTGCCATTCTAGCGAGATAATGTTCTTCAGAATCTAAGTCCGTCCCAATAAGACCAATCTGAGTGCAGTGATCATAAAGTGGCGTCCCCGGAAAGGGGAGCGCATAAAAAAGCGCATAACCTTGGTTATCGGGGTGGACGCCTAATTCGTGGGATAGTTTTCCGATGAATTCCCCTGTTTCCTTGATTGTATCCTTTCCCTCTCCAGGCATCCCAACCATTAGGGCAAGTGGAGAATACATACTGTTATCCCAACATGCTTTTAACGCTTCTTTGACGTCTGACACGTTAAAGTTTTTTTCCATAGAGTCGAGAATTACTTGACTTCCTGACTCGACGCCAAATTTTAGGGAGCAGCAGCCACGAGATTTAAAGTATTCGATATCCTCTCTATTGACGTTGACACAACGCACGCCTGTTGCAGTCCACAGAAGTCCATATTTATCCATTAAATCAGCGAAGGCACGCGCGTGCTCACGGCGACTACCGAAATTTTCGTCCATGCAACTGATAAAGCCTACATCGAAATCGTTGATTAGCATCTGCAAGTGCGCCTCAATGTCGGTCAAGTTTGCTAATCGATAGCCGCGTGTGTTCCTCTGACAAAACGTACATCTAGCGGTACACCCTTTAGATGTGAAGAACTGTGCAACGTTGCGTCGACGACCCGGCTCGTGAGTCCGCGGATCTAGACTAAACCACATACCCATCTTCTCAACAGGAGTAAAGTACCGGTTCACTAAGTGCTCGTGATTCATCAGACCACTTTTGAAAAATTGGTAATCCGGAAGAGGAATGAACTCATTCTTTGGTTTAGTGGCATACCCACCAAATATTAGATCATTTGTCTCATCCAGAACGCATATCCCCTTAGTTCCGCCTAGTGACTCTAGCGAGGAATGCTCGGAACGATAGCGGACATAATTAACGAGTTCTAAAAATGCGGCCTCCCCATCTCCTACGATACATACGTCAACATCAGTTTTGCGCAGAACCACATGAGCGCTTGCAGAAAGGTTGCCCCCGACCACAATGTAGGTATCGGGGGAGGCGTTTCGAATGATTCGTGAAATCCTCTTTACCTGCAAATAGCTATGAGAAAGAACTGCTGACAGTCCCACGATTTCTGGTCTATGGTCGCCAAAATATTGCGCCAACTCTTGATCGGATAACGCCAGCATTTCGATATCGAGGAAAGATACGTGTTCTGACGGAAACTTAGCCTGTACAAGGTAGTCTCTTATTACCTGAACACCTAGTCTTGGCCCACGAAAGCCATGTTGTTTATCCAGAAACCGCTGTCGCTCAGACGGGGCAGTAATCGGCAGCGTACACAAAATAACTCGTGGGACATTCATCACTTATCTTGCCTTAGTGAAGTATCAGGTAGCTTTCAGGATTAGAAGCAGACGATAGGTTGGTTGACACCGATCATGCGTGTCTATTTACCCACCTTTCTCTTTCATTCTTGCAAAAGAGTCATAGTTTGGGTCGTCTACGTAATAGCAGAGCTTGCACATCTGATCATTCCATTCTTCTTCGATTCTATTACTCTTCAGAAAAAGTCGTGCTAGCAGACTATTTCGCGGTTCTTCGTCAGATAGAGACTGAAAACTCGACTCTTGCTCTAAATCTTGACGCCTCTCATCAACTATACCCTCAGCGTGAGCCCTCAATTGATCAGCCGAAAGACTAAAGCCGAGTTCTGTGGCAAACCCCGCTAACTCTTCAAAGTTCGAAATTTCCAGAAAAACCGCGACACGAGTCTTCTGGCCATAGACCGACTTTCTGAATCTTTGGATTGTTTTCGATATTTTCATCCTGCCACTATTAACAAATAACCCTCGTAATACTGCGAAATAACGAGTCAATTGTTATACCAGTCGAACAGAAAATGCTCCTGATATAGAAGAGAAAAAACCTGACTCCCATCGTTTCAAGGAAACGAAATCAAACTAAATTATATCCTAGCCCGAAGCATGTGAAGAATTCTTCTCTTCAGGGCGGCTCTTAAATAAACAAAGTTCTTTAGGATCTTCCAATAAAACCTCCTTGAGTAGGAAATTTGAGCATTAACAAGGATTTTTCTCTCTCCCATGAATGAAAAGCATTTGAGTTTATGAGGGTTTTTGGAGAACCAAGACCACATCTCGGTCACACTCTGAGATAGTGGGGTCATCTCGATTCCAAGAAGATTTTTGACATTGCGATTGTCACAAATCATTGTTTGTTCAGGCCACTCGATGAAAGGTCCTCCGTGCCGAGAAAATTTAACGCCGTGGCTGAAGTAACTCTCATCATCCTCAGGGAAAACTAAAGACCCCTGAATCTTTGTTATTTCCATGCAAATTGTTACTAATTTCTTCAACGTAACTGTTTCATCTCCAGCCACGTTTAAACTCTTATTATTCGTAGAATCATTTGCAATGCATTTCATAATTACATCTACTAAATCATGAACATACAAAGGATTAAAGGATTCCTGGGACCGAGCAGTCCCGAGAATTGGCAACCCGTTTATGAGCCTGTAGAAGATATGGCCTATTTGACAAGGGTCATAAATGCCAAATACTCCATGCGGTCTTAGAACAGCCCAAGCTATTCCTAGTTTCGCACATTCGTAGGCTAAATATGTTTCAGCCCGAAGTTTTTGTGAATCTACCTTAAACAAGGATTCGGTGGGCCCAGAAAAATTAGTTCCTCTCGTTAGAGAGTCCCAAGAGTAAATGTTTGTACTGCTTATAAAAATATATTGCCCAACTTTGTTCTGAAGAGCGTTTAGAGCGCCAACAACATCAGACTCGTTGTATCCCGAGAAATCGATAACCGTATCGTAAAATTGCTTCTGGGGAAGATTAGAGTATCCATTTGGCTCTGTACGATCACCTCTTATTTTTTTTATTTCTGCCGACAGGGTGCTTGGAGGTTTAGTAATCTGTCGGTTAAATACAGTAATGTTGAAATGATTAACCTTTTCAAGCGCACAGGCTGTGGCGTAACCGATGAAGCGTGAACCCCCGAGAATTAGAATTTCCATCTTCCGTTCTGAATACATTTCGGACCGAGAACAATTGGATGTTATCTATCTAAGTATGACGAGGTTAGGGTGATAGGAGCGGTGGCTGCCCTCTGGAATTAGCGAGCTCGCATACATTTGCCGACTTCAGTATCGAGGATTGTCGAGATCCTTTCTGCCTTTGATCAGTGTTTTTCAGCATTAAGGTTCGATCAAACTACGTGGGGTGACGCACAAACTGGCCGACCTGCTACGATGACCATTTTGACGTTACCGGGTAGGGTGCTCTGGTCAAACGGCGTGTTGCTTCCTTGGCTGATAAATTGTTCTGAGTCGACTTGCCAATCGTTAGTGGGCTCGAAGATGCAAACATCCGCAGGAGCGCCGGGTAGCAGTCTTCCAACGTCTATTCCAAGAATTTTGGCTGGATGAGCCGTCACCCGGGCAATGGCTTCGGGTAACGAGAGCGTCGTTTCCTCGACAAGTTTCAGGATCAAAGACAAGAGGGTTTCAAGGCCGGAGATGCCGGAGGCAGATTCACTAAAAGGAGCAAGCTTTGCATCCATTCCGTG
>MDTE01141891.1_pt1 | contig 10369 bp, 5 predicted proteins | sample 811231 | NCBI WGS metagenome assembly MDTE01 (sample SAMN05326651, study PRJNA326480) | marine metagenome | isolation source: seawater | place: Indian Ocean: Red Sea | collected 2010 | reverse complement strand
CGACACCGACGGTGTGGCAGGACATCGCCTTCGTTTATGAACGCGGTGGCAAGCTGGCCGCCCTCCGACTCGCTTCGTTCGGCGAGTAAGTGTTTGGGCCTTGGCCTCGAAGTCGCAAGACCGATAGATGCTCCCCGCAATCGCCATTGTCGGCCGACCGAATGTCGGTAAGTCGACCTTATTCAACCAGCTGACACGCAGCCGAGATGCGCTGGTCGCCGACCAACCAGGGCTCACCAGGGACCGCCAATACGGACTGGTCACACGGGGCTCTCGTCGTGCCATCGTAGTCGACACCGGCGGTTTCACGGAGGTCGAGCATGCCATTGAGCAATTGACCGTGCAGCAGGCTCTGGTCGCAGAGCAGGAAGCCAACGTTATCGTGTTCGTGGTCGATGCCGAGCACGGTCTGGTGGCCGATGACGAAGTGATCGCGACTCGGCTGCGACGGTATGGCAAACCATTGCTGGTGGTGGCCAACAAAAGTGACCGGACCGGTGAGGACATGGCGGGCGTCGAGTTTCACGCCCTGGGACTTGGGGAACCCGTCGCAGTTTCCGCGGCACACGGGCGTGGCCTCGATGGATTGCTGGACCAGATTGCAGCCCTGCTCCCAGAACTGGAGCTGGAGCCAGAGCCTGAGCCCGATACCCGACGGATCAAAGTCGCGATCATGGGCAAGCCTAACGTCGGCAAGTCCACGCTGGTCAACGCCTTCCTGGGTGAGGAGCGGGTTGTCGCCCACGACATGCCAGGGACCACCCGAGACAGTGTGTACATCCCCTTCGAGCATCACGGCACCGACTACACGTTGATCGACACGGCCGGCGTGCGCAGACGCTCCCGGGTTGACGAGAAAGTCGAAAAATACAGTGTGATCAAATCGCTCCAGGCTCTGGAAGCTTGCAACATCGCGGTCATTCTCATAGACGCCAGCGACAGCTTGTCGGAGCAGGATTTGCGGCTGCTCGGCATGGTGCTCGAGTCCGGGCGTGGATTGGTTATAGGCGTCAACAAATGGGACACGCTGGACGAGACGGCGCGAACACAATTTCAGCAGGCCATCGACCGCAAACTCAAGTTTGTTGATTTTGCTCGGCTACATTTCATTTCCGCGCTCGAGCGATTTGGACTCAGCCGGGTACTGCACTCTGTCGACGCCGCCTGGGCGGCAGCAACCCAGAATTTGCCTACACCACTTTTGACGCGGATCCTGAACGACGCCGTCGAACGCCATCCGCCGCCGCTGGTGACTGGACGCCGAATCAAGCTCCGCTACGCGCATCAGGGTGGACTAAATCCGCCGGTCATTGTAATTCATGGCAATCAGACTGCGGCGTTGCCCGAAGCATACCGGCGCTATCTCGTCAGAGTGTTCCGCACCGAACTGGGCCTTCAAGGCACACCGGTTCGATTAGAACTCAAAACTGGCAAGAACCCGTTTCATGGGCGTAGGAACCCGCTCACCGATCGTCAAAAGAAGCGACGCAAACGTATGCTGCGTCACCAGCGCGGTAAACGTTGAGCTACTTCAGCTGTTCGTGGAGCAGGGACAGAATGCGATCCGCCGTCGCGCTGATCTCGCGCTCACCATCGACGTTGAGAACGACCACCTGAGTTTTCTCACCCTCACCAATCAAGCTGATGAGGTAGGAGTCCTCTCCCGGTGCGAGCTCTCCCTCTTCTTCCGCGCCCCAGAATTTGAGTTTTGACAACCAGCCTTCTTCACTCTCGGTCTCGACCTCACGGAATGGGTCGACATAGCGCACATAGTAAAGCCCACGTGAGCGGTCTCGGTCTTCGACCGTGAACCCGACCCGGTCCAGCGCCAAACCAGTACGCCGCCACGCGCGCGAGAAGTCTTCATCAATCGCCAGCGAAGAACCCGACTCGGTGCGCAGCAACTGCGCACGTTCCGCTGAGGGTGAATCGGTCGCTAGCAGTGTTGTTGCCCGCTGTCTGTTGACGCCGAAGTAAATCAGCATTCGATTCAGCATTTCGGCTTCGAGTTCCGGATCCGAAGGTCGTGGCTGCCAGATGTAACCCTCTCCCTGCACGACTTCCTCGACACCGCGATGAGAGATGTACAGTTCGGTAGTGCCGGGGGTCTCGCCTCGTTCGAGTCGCACGCGGAACTTGTCCCGTGTTGCAGCCGAGTAAATCTTCGTGGAGATCTTGGACAGCAGAGTTCGAATTACGCCGCTGGGTATGTCGGCGCGGTTCTCGGCCCAGCCCGTCTCCATGATGCCAATCGACGGATCTTCCATCTTCAGCTGCAAGCCTTCGGCAAACCAGAAGTCTCGCAGCTGGGGCCAGACTTCCTCCGGTTGAGCATGCAGCACCAGCCAGCGCTTGTCGCCATTGCGCATCACCGAGACCTCGGTGAGTTCCGGTAGCACCAGTGCTACTTGGGTCGAAGCCCCATCCTGACTGACGTAGTCGGAGTAGTTCGCGCTACCAGTCTCTTTCTCTCCTGGCAACAACAGCGCGTCCTGAATGCTGTGGCTGCTCAAATCGGGAGGGACCTCGAGCGGTGGTGAGCTACTGCTCGACTCGTACTTGACCTTCTTCGACGGCATCACCGCGTCGATGACTTCTTCGGTGTTACTGCACCCCGCCGTTGCGAGCGCACCGACGATCAACAGCAGGAACGACAGTTTTTCGATTCTAGCTTTCATCGTATTCGCTGAACTCAGCGCCCCAATCAGGCCAATTCCGGCTCCGCCAAGCGCATCGCATCACGTACGGCCGGCTGGCAACGCTCCGACAATGGCGTCAATGGCAGTCGAATCCCGCTCCCAATCACGGACATTTGCTGGAGAGCCCACTTTGCCGGGATAGGATTCGATTCCGTGAACAACGCCTTATGCAGACCTTGCAAACGTTCATCGAGTAATTCGGCAGCCTCTCGATCACCAGCCAGAGCACGCTCACACATCGATTGCATCAGCGCCGGTGCCACATTCGCTGTGACTGAGATGACTCCATGTCCCCCGGCAAGCATGGTTTCCATGCTCAACCAATCCTCGCCGCTATAGAGAGCGAACTCGTCAGGCAATGAACGCTTGAGCTGGTGAATGCGCTCCAGGTCACCAGTCGCTTCCTTGATGCCGACGATGTTCTCGAGTTCGGCCAGGCGCTCGACCGTCTCCGGCAACATGTCACAGGCGGTTCTGCCCGGCACGTTGTAGAGGATCTGCGGAATGTCGACCGTCTCCGAAATAAGCTTGTGGTGCTGAAACAAACCGTCTTGCGTGGGTTTGTTGTAATAGGGTGTTACCAACAAACAGGCTTCCACGCCGACCTCTTTGGCGCGACGGGTCAGAGACAATGCTTCGGTTGTGGAGTTGGCACCGGTACCGCCAATGACCGGCAACCGACCAGCAGCAGCCTGAACAACGGCCTCGATGACGTCGATATGCTCGTCGTGATCGAGTGTCGCTGACTCACCCGTCGTGCCAACCGCTACGATTGCACTGGTGCCGTTGTCGACATGAAAATCAACCAGACGACGAAGTGCAGCGGTGTCGATCGCGCCACCCTCGTGCATCGGCGTGACCATGGCCACGATACTGCCCGTAATCAATGTTGAACTCCCCGGCAAAGACCATCCATTAATTTACTAATCCATTGATCTAATGGCAACTTCTGGGGGGTTAAATGTCGCTGTGCAGGGGCTGGAGTGGTCATGCTCTCGAGTCAACAGTGTCCTGATCGAGACACCGGTGAGAGTCCCTCGAGAGCGTTCTGTCGAAGCCCCGTGCCTTCTGGATGGACCGCACGGAACGGAACCGGTCACCAGAGCTTTCGACTCGAGCAGGGCACAGCGTGTAACCTGTGCGGGTCGCGACACCAGTCGCGGCACACTGGAACTACCGCCGGAACTTTGGAAGCCACTGCTGTGAACCATGCCCGCACCATCGATGCCGCGTACACTGCGCTGGTCTTCTCGCTGACAAGGTTGATGTGACATGGATTCGTTTCTGGTGATTTCGGTGCTGGCCACCGATCGACCTGGGCTGGTGGAGGCCTTGTCAACGACCATCGTGGACTGTGGCTGCAACATCAACGACAGTCGAATGGCGGTGCTGGGGAGCGAGTTCGCCCTGGTCATGTTGCTGTCGGGCAACTGGAACGCGATAGCCAAAATCGAGCAGGCATTGCCGAAGCTCGAAGAGCGCCTCGGGTTGCAGATTCAGACAAAGCGCACAGTGCCACGCGCGTTGACTGACAGCCTCGTCCCTTATGCGGTCGAGGTCGTTTCTTTGGATCATCCCGGTATCGTCTGCGATATCACCGAGTTCTTCTTCAGACGTAACATCAACATCGAAGACGTCTACAGCAGTACCTATCCAGCACCCCATACCGGTGCATCGATGTTCACCCTGCACATGACCGTTGGTATCCCATCTGATACCGCCATTGCGACGCTGCGCGGCGAGTTCATGGACTTCTGTGACGATCGCAATCTCGACGCAATGCTTGCCCCCGTCAAATAGCCCCCCTGTTTCGAGGAACACGATTGCCCAGCGAACGTCTGTACGTACTCGACACCAATGTGTTGATGCATGATCCCACCGCGTTGTTCCGCTTTCATGAGCACAGCGTATTTCTGCCCATGACCGTGCTCGAGGAGCTCGACCGAGCCAAGCAAGGCACCTCTGAGCTGGCACGTAATGTTCGACAGACGAGCCGGTTTCTCGACGAGCTGCTCGAAGGCGCCAGCTATGAGCATATCAAGGCCGGGCTCGAGCTACCGAGCGCGGCCAATGGTGATCCTCGAGGGCGGTTGTTCTTTCAAACCGAACTCTGCTCAGGCGATCGGCTTGCGAGCTCCGCAATCGCGGACGACGCCATACTGGCGACCGCGCTGGAGCTCGAGCAGAAGTATCCCGATACCACTGTCATTATCGTCTCCAAAGACATCAACCTCCGGGTCAAGGCGCAAGTGCTCGGATTGCGCGCGGAGGACTACTACAACGACAAAGTGCTCGATGATGTCGAGCTTCTGTACACCGGTCTCGAGCAGGTCGCGGATGACTTCTGGGTGTATGTCGCGGAGGGACTCGAATCCTGGCATGTGGACAAGCAAACTCTCTACAAGGTGAAGTCGGGCATCGACAGCGACTGGTCGCCGGGACAATGCCTGAGCGGTGAAGACGTCTCCTTGATCGTGAATCAACGGAACCAGGACGGACTGGTCGCGACGGCAGCAAGAAATTTCGCCGAGGACGGACATCCAGTCTGGGGTATCAACGCACGCAACATCGAGCAGAACTTCGCTTTGAATCTGTTACTCGACCCAAACTACGACTTCGTCACCCTGCTCGGCACCGCGGGAACCGGCAAGACTCTGCTCGCTCTGGCGGCGGGACTTGCGCAAACGCTGGACGAGAAACGCTATCGCGAGATTGTCATGACCCGTGTGACGGTGTCGGTCGGCGAAGACATAGGATTTCTCCCTGGCACCGAAGAAGAAAAAATGGAGCCTTGGATGGGCGCTTTGATGGACAACCTCGAAGTGCTGGCAGATCCGGAAGCGGGTGGCGATTGGGTGCGTGCCGCAGGTAACGACCTGCTGCGCAATCGAATCAAGATCCACTCGGTGAACTTTATGCGAGGGCGTACATTCCTGAATCGCTACGTCATCATCGACGAAGCCCAGAACCTGACTGCAAAGCAGATGAAAACGTTGATCACCCGCGCCGGCCCAGGCACTAAAATTGTGTGCACCGGAAACATCGCACAGATCGATACGCCATACCTGTCAGAAACAACATCCGGTCTGACTTATGTAATCGATCGGTTTCGCAACTGGGAACACAGTGCGCACATCACCTTGCGCCGCGGCGAGCGTTCCAGGCTCGCCGACTTTGCCGCAGAAATTCTCTAGCCCGCATGCTACACCAAACCGGCACCGGGACTAGAGATTTAGCCCGTTCGTCAGAGCGTTACCAGCATTCTTCGTATTGTTGCCAAATGACACTTTGCGGCTGCGCAGAAGGAAGCCGTCTCTAGCGGCCCAGCCCCTGTCGGGAACTTCCCCATGGCGGGCGCCGTTTGACGTGTTCGCGTGTAGTCACAGCGGACGCAGGGAGCGAATTTCACGCATGGCCACCGACATCTTGGCAAAATCGGCGCCAGCGCTGCCTTTGAGATCACCGAGGACCTGCTTGCAACGGCCCACGGCAACACGATTTCGCTTCATCCAAGCTTCGATACGCGCCTTCGGATCCTGACAGCCGGTCTCGGACCGCAGCACATCCGCGGTCAATGCCGCTTCCTGTGCATACAGGTCATCTCGCAGGGCCGCGCGAGCCAGAGCCTGCCATCGATTCTCACGCGGCAATGCGGCGATTTGGTCACGCAGCCAGTGCAGCTCGAGTCCGTCCCCCAGACGGTAGTACACCGCTCCGACATCAGCGACCGTCATGTTGACAGCTGCCGCAACCTCGACCACATCCAGACCCGAATAGAGCTCGGTAATACGTGCGACACGATTGGCAAGTGACTCGGGTACACCTTGCTTCACCATTGCCTTCGCTGCTGACTTGACAACCTTCGGGTGGGAGCTCACAAGCATGGTGTCGAGCGACTTCTCGAACTCCGCGAGTCCGTCGGTAAAGTGTGCAATATTGTCCACCATGTCCAACGGCTGCGGACGGTTGCGCAGCAACCAGCGTGAGGCTCTCTCCACCAATCTCCGGGAGTCGAGAAACATTTCGGTCTGCACGGCCGCAGGGACCTGGTTATCGAGTGCTTCGATGTCGTGCCAGAGCTTGTTCACATCGAAAATCTCACGCGCGACGGTGTACGCTCTTGCGACATGAGCCGGAGAGCTGCCAGTTTCCTCTCCGAGACGAAACGCGAAAGTGATGCCAGCCCTGTTGACCAGGTCATTGGCAACCACGGTGCTGATGATTTCCCGCGCCAGACGATGCTCCGCCATGAGCGGCTGATAACGCTCACGCAGCGGCCTCGGGAAGTACTGCTCGAGTTCCTGAGCAAAGTACGGATCATCTGGCAGCTTCGACGCCAGCAAGTCCTTGAACAGCTCAATCTTGACGTACGCCATCAATACCGAGAGCTCGGGAACGACCAGGCCTTTTCCTGCCGCGCGCCGCTCGGTGATTTCTTCATTGTCGGGCAAACACTCGATAGCCCGGTCCAGTCTTCCCTCGCGCTCGAAAGTCTCGATGAGCCGTTGGTGGACTTCCAGCAACGACGGCGCCTGGGACGATGCGCAGCTCAGAGCCTGGGTCTGCAGATAATTGTTGCGCAGCACCAGGTCGCCAACCTCGCCGGTCATCTCCTCGAGCAGCTCGGTTCGTTGCTTGGCGGTCAGATCGCCGCGCTCGACCACGCTGTTGAGCAATATCTTGATGTTGACCTCGTGGTCAGAGCAGTCCACACCGGCCGAGTTGTCAATTGCATCGGTGTTGATACGCCCGCCCGCGGCCGCAAACTCGATGCGGGCTCGCTGAGTGAGCCCGAGATTGCCGCCCTCACCAACCACCCGGCAGCGCAGCTCAGATGCATCCACACGCAGGGCGTCGTTGGCGCGATCACCGGCGTCGGTGTGCTGCTCGTGCTTGGCCTTGGCGTAGGTGCCGATACCACCATTCCAGAGCAAATCGACTGGGGCTTTCAGGATCACATTGATGAACTCGGCCGGCGTCAGGCTGTCAGCCTCGATGTCGAGCGCTTCGCGGATCTCGGACGACAACGGAATCGACTTTGCCAAACGCTCGAAGACACCGCCGCCCTTGGAGATCAACTTCGGGTTGTAGTCGGCCCAGCTGGAGCGAGGCAGTTCGAACAAACGTTTTCGCTCCTTGAACGATTTCGCGGCATCCGGACTTGGATCCAGGAAGATGTGTAAATGATTGAAGGCGGCGACCAGCCGGATGTGCTTGGACAACAACATGCCGTTGCCAAAAACATCACCGCCCATGTCGCCAATGCCCACGACCGTGAAGTCAGTCGTCTGACAGTCGACCCCGAGCTCACGGAAATGGCGCTTCACCGATTCCCAACCACCCTTGGCAGTGATGCCCATGGCTTTGTGGTCATAACCCACGGAACCGCCGGAGGCAAACGCGTCGCCGAGCCAATGATCATAGTCGATGGCGATCTCGTTGGCGTAGTCGGAGAAGGTCGCCGTGCCCTTGTCGGCAGCTACCACCAGGTAGGGGTCGTCACCGTCATGACGAACCACGTCGGGCGGCGCAATGATATCGCTGCCGGCGAGATTGTCGGTGATATCGAGCAAACCCTTGATGAAGGTCTGGTAGCAGGCAACTCCTTCTTTCAAGAACGCGTCACGCCCGCTGGTGCGATTCAGCTGCTTCGGCACAAACCCCCCCTTCGAGCCAACCGGCACGATGACCGCGTTCTTGACCATCTGGGCCTTCACCAGACCCAGCACCTCGGTCCTGAAGTCCTCCTGTCTGTCCGACCAGCGCACTCCCCCGCGAGAGACCGAGCCGCCGCGTAAGTGAATGCCCTCGACCCGTGGCGAATAGACAAAAATCTCGTACATGGGCCGTGGGTCTGGCAAGTCCGGCACTTTCTCCGGGTCGAACTTGAAGGCGAGATAGGATTTTGGCCCTCCATGCTCCGCACTTTGATAGAAGTTGGTCCGCATGGTGGCCAGGATGAGACTCAAGAAGCTGCGCAGAATCCGATCTTCGTCGAGATTTGAAACATCTTCCAACGCGGTGAGGATTTGTGCCTCGAGGGCTTGTGCACGATTCCCGTCGGCATCCTGTGGGCAGAACCGGGCGTGAAAAAGTGCAATCAAGGTGCGTGCGATTTTTGGATTACCCGCCAGCGCTCGCTCCATGTACTCGTGGCTGAACCGGAAGCCGGTTTGACGTAGGTACTTCGAGCAAGCACGTAAGATGACAACTTCACGCCATGCGAGCTGCGCTCGGAGCGTCAGTCGGTTGAAGCCGTCGTTCTCAATGGCCCCGTGCCAGACCCGTGAGAACGCCTCTTGAAACAGATCGCGGATTCGGTCCAGATCGAGATCCGGCCCTTCGCCGTGCAACATGGAGAAATCGTGCATCCATACCGGCACATCGCCCTCGGGCACGATACAGCTGGGATGCTCGGAGCTTACCGTCAGCCCCATGTTCTCGAGCATAGGCAAGGCTTCGGACAAAGACACCGGTTTGTCATAGCGAAACAGTTTGAAGCGCAGCTCGTCGCTGGGCGCCTCCAGCGGGCGGTAGAGCGACATGCTGATGCCACCGCTACCCTCCAGCGTTTCCATGCGATCGATGTCGTGCACGGCGACACGGGCTCGATAATGCTCGGTGTACTCGGATTTGAAGGCACTGCCATAACGCCTGAACAACCGCGTGCCCCGCTCTTCTCCACAGTGGTCGAGCAAGGCGTCGTACAGGTCATCACTCCAACTGCGGGTGACATCGCGTAGCTGCACCTCGATTTCGGCTACGTCGAACGCCGGAATCTTTCCGCCGCGTACTCTGATGACGAAGTACAAGCGCGCCAGCACAGACTCAGACAACCACACCGTGAAGTCGATGCTCTCGCTGTTGAACTTCGATTCCAGAATACGCTGAATCTGAAGCCGCGTTGCGGTGTTGAAGCGCTCCCTCGGGACATAAACGATACACGACACGAACCGGGCAAACTGATCCTGATGCACGAACAGACGGATTCGCTGACGTTCCTGCAGGTGGAGAATACCAAGCGCCGTGTGCAGCATTTCTTGCTCGGAGACCTGGAACAGCTCATCGCGCGGGTAGGTATCCAGGATATTGAGCAGGGTCTTTTCGGCGTGGCTGTTCTGCGGATATCCCGCACGCTCAACAATGTTTCGCACTTTCTTGCGCAGCAATGGAATCACACGCGGGTTGCGATTGTAGGCCGCCGAGGTGTAGAGCCCGGCAAAGCGATGTTCGCCAACCACTTTGCCCTTCTTGTCGAGGATCTTGATGCCGATGTGATCCAGATAGCTCGGCCGGTGCACGGTCGAGCGGTAATCGCCTTTGGTTACGACCAGTAGACTTGGTTGACACGCCGCCTGGTGGTGCTCCAGTGACAATGACGCGAAGCTCTCGGAGACTTTGCTCTCGCCCGGGTTTCGGAACACGCCCAGTCCCGTATCGGCGACCGAGCGCAGTACTTCTTCACCACCTTCGATTTCCAGCGCGTACTCTCGATAACCGAGAAAGGTGAAGTGATTGTCGTCAATCCACGCAAGAAAGGCCTTGCCTTCGTCAAGCTCCTCTTCGTCAATGGGTGGCGGCTCCCCATCGAGTTGGTCGAGCACGGTTCTCATCTTGTCGCGCATCGCCGGCCAATCCTCGACGCTGGCGCGAACATCGGCGAGTGCGTT
>MDTE01084740.1_pt1 | contig 10369 bp, 4 predicted proteins | sample 811231 | NCBI WGS metagenome assembly MDTE01 (sample SAMN05326651, study PRJNA326480) | marine metagenome | isolation source: seawater | place: Indian Ocean: Red Sea | collected 2010 | reverse complement strand
TCAGTATCTGCACGCATGGGGTCGGTGCGATTCGCGACTTCTTGTGAATTTGTCAGACCATCCTTGTCTGGATCACCGTCTGCACCGTTGTTAGGATCGGGGGAGGTTTCGTTCTGGTCACCTGTGAAGCCAGCATTGTCGTCGATATTTGTACCATCACCCGTGGTGTTACCAGCAGTTCCACCATCCAGTGGATCCAGTCCAGAGAAATATTCCGCTGAATCGCTCAAACCGTCGCCATCTGTATCTGGGTTGTCTGGATCAGTTCCAAGTTTCTCCTCAAGTCGATCAACCAGCCCATCGCCGTCGCGGTCATCATCTTCCGCATTCGAAGTGTCCTCTTGCTGTTCCAGAAGGCCCGCAGTACTATCTTCGAATGAGATGTTGGTCTCGACAATCGACTTCGTGGCAGCGAATCCAGATGCAAAGACTACTGACGCAATGATGGCCCTGACGGCCCATTTGTTCGGGTCACCTACCATGTCCTCACCGTCCTGTAGGTATACTACAGCAAGCCAACCAACGTCGATTAGGGCATAAACCTTAGCGCATGATGCGTACTGTAGCATCAGGTAGCTATAGCACGCCATGATTCAATCGTTGCAACCCAAGCCCCCTCTTCTCTTGTCCATTTGATTCGAGGGATTCTGTGCTCTGCTATCTGCCACAATGCTAGGAGCATACCACTCAGGATGGCAGGGTGCATGATGGATGCGAATTCAATCTCAATCTCTCCATGTTCGCCGAAATTTCTGACATTCACTGAGCTGCACATGCTGCTGCGGGCAAGCCGCCTATTGATTGCCAGTTGCCAGTGTTCTGCCTCAGCGACCAGTAATTCATCGATGTCTCCTTCTAATTCATCGGAGATCGTCGTTGCAATCGTCGTCCAGACCCAGTCTCTTATCCCTTCGTCCAAACCGTCAGGCAGTGGGAGGTCCCACTCACATCTTGAATCTGTAATGGCAGCCGTCCCTTCCTCATGGAGAGACTCTAGGACAGCAATGAGGGCGTCGAAGAACCGAGACGGAAGGATGATCGAAGGAATCTCTTCTAGCATCATGATTCCATCGGTAGTGATGCCTGCCCCGTGAATCAATTCGCTTTCAGGCCTTGAACCATTCACTCCTTGGGTGGGTTCAGGCTCTTCGGGTCTGAAAAAAGGCCGGTCCGTGGCTTCGAGGATGATTTTGGCTCCATCATCACGGTCGTCCTCCCACCGCATTCTATGATTGCATTCTGTCAATTGCTCAAACGAAGCTGTCAGGGCACCAGCGAGTAGACTCGTTCGGACGAACCTCCTTGCACTGATGGTTTTCTCTTCACCTGCGGTGGCTTTGGAAATCGAACCGATTCCTCGTAACTCATACTCTCCACTGATGAGGGCTACTCTTTTCTTCCATTTACCAAATAGGCTGGATGGCCATTCGACTTCTGACCAACGGTTAGCTTCTACTTCTGCCATGGCGTTAGCGTAGCGTCGACCAAGAGGTCCAAACGTCCGTTCAAGCGAGTCCTGTATACTTTCAAACATCTTTCTCTCAAAAATGACGATGGGTCTGCCACCATCTGATGTATCACCAAGTCGGCCATCATTCCTTGGGGTGAAGCGTGCAGCGAGTCTTTCCGATAACTCAGCATCATGGTGCCCCCCCGTTCCTTCAATCAGAGGCATGAATCTCCCTCTAGCTCCTGCGCCGTACAGCACGCCGCTTGGAATCTGAATCGAGTGAACCAGAGACAACAGAACGGGATCGTCTGTAGGTCTGAGTCTTGTCTCTCCTATGTTCTTCACCTTCTGCACGCCGTGAAAGACGGCGTGGAATGAGAGCATTGTTGATCCTCATACCTTCAGCTCCAAGCAGATTTTCCCAGACGTTATCGTACTCGGTACTTGAGCGGGTTTGGCGTTTCCACCAATTTTTCTGCAGTACGCGATCACGCGCAGGTTTGGATGCCTGATATGCAACGCGCTCACTGTTCATCTTTCGGCGATATTCCTTCGTCTGCTCTTTTTCAAGTCTCCAAGTCAGCCATCCTGGATATCCAAGATCATAGACTACGCCATTGATTGAGGCCAGAATTCCACTGATTAGGAGGTGGGTTCCAATAGGGATGTTATCCTTGCTGAGTTTGATCTTGTTACGACGCAGGTATCTCTCATAAGCGAGCATTGCCCCTTGGTCGCGATGCTTGATGATCTGTCGAGATTGTACTTTCGCTCGACGCAGATATACGAAGGCAGCGAACCCTATCCCTCCGAACATGGCACGCTGCTGATTGAATTCAGCACCCATCATGTAGTCATATCCGAAGGCCAGTGTGCCGAAGCCAACAAGAGCAAGGATGTACATCAGGATGCCCTTTGCTCTTCCCGGCTTGTACCGCGGTGGCATGACTGCATCAATTGCATCGCCTGAGGCGACCCATAGGTTAGCGGTCAGGGCTTCATCACGGCCTGATTTCAGTGCGAGGGCAGCCATCGGGTTCGAGGGGGCTTTGTCGATCCATCGTCGCTGACCCTTCCAGTCTCCAACAGCCAATGATGATTCCAACTCATCTTCATGGGAATCATGGCCAAGAATGCCTCCAAGTGCTACAACTCGTGGGTCGCTACCGGCCTTTCCTTCTAATTGCTGATAGATGTCTAAGGCTGAGAACAGTTCGCCTTCATCGAGTAGACAGAGCGCCACGGCAATGCGGGCTACGACTGAATCTGGCCGCTTGCGAACCATCTCTATGGCCACATCCATCGCCTCTTCATGACGGCGCTGGATGCGCAGCATCGCCACGGAGGAGATGTTCGCATGGAAACCAACGTTATCGTTGTGTGTCAACATCTGTTGACCGAGCAATGGGTCCCAGCGCTTCAGCCGGTTGTCAAGGTCCATGAGCAGATCGATGAGGCTGTTGTTCTCGTAATTGTACAGGTCATCTTCCTCTATATTCCCATTCCATGGATCTAACCATTCGATGATCAGGGCGAGCATTTCAGGCTCATCATTAGAATCATCTTGGAGGAGGTTCCTCAGGGCTTCTCTAGCTGCGTCAAGTCGACGGCCAGCCACATGGGAGAGGCAGATGATCATGCGTGACTCATCATCATCGCCGCCCTGTTGGGCGAGTAGAGAACGAGCAGCTTCTGCAGCTTCTCCCCATAATCCTCGTCGGCCACATAGCAGCATCCTTGCTCTGGTGCGTTGCATTCGGACAGTTGCTTCATCGCCTTCGATGTCATCGTTCAATACTCTCGTCAAAGCATCGAGATCATCTGCCAGTGCGGCATCTGCAATGATTTTCTCAAGGTCGGTGCCTGATGTAGTCGAAACATCTCCCTCTCGTCGTTCGTCAGGATTGAGATCGAATTGCATCTTCCTGAGTGAATTCAGCCGGACCAGTGACAATAGCCAGGTTGTTAGGAAAATCGAGTGGCCTGCACTGATGAACCACCATACTGTCCGATCGACGGTTTCTTTGGTGAAACCCTGTTCATCGAGCAGCTCAGTGTACGGCATGAAATGTTGGAATTCAGTATAGCAGGTCATCATCATCAGAAGTACCGAATATCCACTGAACCCTGCGAATGCGAAGAAGAGGAGCTTGTTCTGAGCAGTCTGTTCGGAACGAATCTCACGTGGAGTGGCAAGGATCAGTCCTCCGACACCACCGAACGCCTGTCCCCCTAGGAACATAACTCGCGTCACTTCAAAGATGAAAGCGAGTCCGATGATGGCTACGTTGAAACTCAGGTAGACTGACAGTAGAGCAGAACTCGATTTGAGTGCGGTTCCAATCGCTCCAAGCTTGTCGACCCATGGTGCGTTGAAGAATTTGTATGCCTGCCATCCGAACAGCCCCCCGAAATCATACATCTGGGCTGCGTTAGCGTTGTTCTGATCCAAAACTTCTAGATAGATGACAGTCAAGACTCCATTGACTGCAGCAAGTGGCATCGTGAGGACGAAGATGATGATGACAAAGGCCGCAAAACGACCGCCGAATCCCTTTTGATCAGGATCTATCGGGTTCTTTCGTCCCCGCATGGTCCGGAATTTATTGAGAATCAGCATGTTCCATGAAGCTCCCATGATTCGACCATAGGCCATGATTGTCGGCCCCATGAACGCGAGTAGGCCCAATGAGGCGTACAAGGCACGCTCATCCGAGCCGACGGGATACTCTAAAGCGGTGACCAGAGCCAGAATGACCACGCCAGCGAGAGCCATCATCGTCCCGAAACGACGGATGAAGCGCTTGAGGGGATTGATCTTCTTGTCAGCCTGGGACTTTCGACCGAGTTGGGCGTTCATTGTCTCCCATGGTGAAACGATGATTGGGATTCCAACGAGCATGATCACGAAGAAGACGATTGGTTCAGCGTAGCTTGTTGGGTTGATGAACAATTCACAGATGAGGATGAGGAGCCCTGCCATCGATAATAGGTATGCATAGATACCCCATTCAACGGAACGCTGGCCCATCAGCGACCGCGCCTCTTTGCGGTTGCGAGTCAGACGATGTACCTCATAGACATCATCACCTACTTCGAAGGCCACTTGTAACGAACTCAGATTCTGCGGAACAAGAACTCTCCATAGTATCAGCATGACGATTAAGCCTACTGCAACGGGAAGATAGTCCAGAGGCTTGAGTTGATCTATAGGGACTACGCTGACCTGTGCAGCCACCGGTATTGCAGTCATCAGAAGGGCTGCCAGTGCAAGCAGCGCGCGACAGAACCCCCCTCTCATCACCATCGGGTTTCCTCACGACGTCAAGAACCTCTCGATTCGAACAAATGCTTCATCGAGGATTTCTAGGTCTCCGAGGTAAACGATGCGGACGTGGCCAATCCCATATTCCTTTGAGAATCCACTCCCATGCACGAGGAGTACGTGTTCGGCGTGCAGAAGATCAAGGACGAAGTCCTTGTCCCTGTCCATCCACCTAGGGTGAGTGAGGCGAGCGAACATGTAGAATGCTCCTCCAGGGGCTTCAACTTCGATTCCTTCGATTGCATTGATGCGCTGGATGCAAAGGTCTCGCCGTGCAAGCACTTTGGCATTATATTCGTTCATCCATTCTTTGTCACCTGTCAGTCCTGCAAGATATCCATGTTGGGCGGGGGTCGATGCACACAATCTGCTCCGTAGCAAACGTTCAATCCCGTCACGGACCGAATCAAGACGATTTGAAGGATCGTGCAGGGCCATGTAGCCTATTCTCCAACCTGGTGCGTAGTACACCTTCGCAACTCCGTTCAAAGTGATGACTGGGACATCGGTGGAACGGCTAGCGATTGATACCTTATGGCCTGTGAAATCCATGCGGTCATAGATCTCATCTGCAACCACAATGCAGTTTGGCCACTTCCGAGCAATCTCAAGAACTGCATCGATCTCATGAGGCTCACAGACATTGCCAGTAGGGTTGTTAGGGTCGATGAGAACAAGAAGGCGTGTCCGGTCATTCATTTTGGCAGAAATGTCCTCAAGATCGAGCCGCCAACCATCGTTAGGATCAAGGCGATACTCGACGGTATGTGCTCCGAACATCTGGGGATAGGCAAGATATGGGGGGTAATGTGGCCCTGGTGCGAGCACCTCATCTCCCTGTTCAAGGGTCGCTGCAAAAAGAACCTGTAGAGCTTCGGTGACTCCATGGCAGACATAGACGTCCTCTGGTTGGCATGTCCAACCACCACGTGGCTTACCACATTCATCAAGTGCGATAGCAGCACGAAGATCAGGAATTCCATAGGACGGCGAATATCCATTGTGCTGGTCTCGTAATGCTCTGACATATGCATCGATCATGTGCGTAGGAGTCGGCAAGCCGGGATATGCCAAAGGATCACCGATGTTGAGTTTGATGATGTCATGCCCTTCTGCCTCAAGGGCAGTAGCGGGAATCACAACGTCACGAATCGCATACTCGACACGAGCCGCGCGCTGAGAAGATGGTATCGGATCCACATTCTCGATGGAACGAGTCTTGGACATCAATCGTTCGCTGACATTTCCGGTAGTACGTGGGTGTCTTGATCCAGGATTGAGGAAGATTTAATTAATATATATACTATATATCTTATATGGCCCCCCCCGATGGTATCGCCCGTCGCACACATCACTCAGGCTCAATGGAGCAGTGGTTGAAGAGCCACAGCAACAAGATGCAGTTCATCCGAACCATCAGTTCGACCATTGCAGCATGCTGTGGTATGCTGGTTTTCCTGAAGATCTTCGGTTATCTCTGATCAATCATCGTCCAGTTCATGTTGAATCCTTGTGCGGCGTGTACCATACCACCATCCAAGGCCCACTGCAGTTGCTAGCATCGCAATGCCTCCGGTTGCGACAGTTATTCCGAGAAGAGAGAATTTCTCTTGTTGTTGTTCACGAATCTCTATCTTTGAGTGGTTCACAACCTCATCAACCCAGATGCTAGCATCGATCACGCGCTTTTGGTAATGCAGTTCATAGCGATGGCCTTCTCCAGTCACTTGCTCTTGCTGTAATATTGTAGCGAGGCTTGATGTCTGCATGACTATGGTAGTCTGATTGCTCGCATTGACGCTGAAGTTCTCAGATTCCCAGAGAACAACTCCGTCCGTTGCAACATATCGTAGTGTTGCGTTGGCTGTACTTGCCCGACCGAGGTTGGTCACGCTCAATTCGATTGATTCATCGCTGACCCGCATTGAATCCACTGTCAAACGAGCTCTCCAATACCATACATTGTCGATCAAATATCTCATCACGTCCATTTCTTCTCCTAGTCGATCGTGTAACGATTCAAACGTGACGGGCACAAATTGTTCATCATCGGTTTCGAATGTGAATGTCGGAAACCCCATCACTCCGTATCCATAGTCTCGACTAGTTCCACAATTTGGATACAATCCCTGATTTGCATTTTGGATGGGAATATCTGAGATGTTTGCATGGACATCATCTCTGATGAAATGGAAGAGTTCCCAATCAGGGGGCTGGTCAGACCACTTTCCCCAAGGATAGAGCATGATCCAGACACCTGTATGCATTGTGACATAGAGGTCCGCATCTGAGACCACTGTATTCATGTAAATCGAATTTGCATGAGTTTCATCTTCACTGAATGCGCTGCTTCCGGGTTGGGTGGTTGGACAGGTATTCCAATAATGATCGTAGTTCCGATTCAAATCCACTTGATTGATATTCCAACGTGTATCGATATCGTTCCCATCTGGATTCAGCATGATCAGTATGTGGATCTCTGAGTTCTGTAACACGCGGATTGCTTCGTCATTGCCTTCATTCCAACCATTGATGTACCATTTTGCTGACAACCATGCCAAAGCGGTACCCAAATACTCGTTGCCATGGTGTCCCCCGTCGATGTAGATAATCTCTTTTGGATTTCCATCTGCTTTTGTTTCCATAGACCAATCTGATAATCTGACGACCCAGAGGGTCTTTCCAAGTTCAGACTCACCTATGCTGATCAGGTTGACAATGTCTGGATTGTCATCAGCCCATTCATTTACTTCAATTGTCAGTGTTGCCCATGTGAGGTGCACATGGTTATCGATAGGTTCACCAGGCCAAGTTTGAGCATTGGCAGTCAGTGTGGGGGAGAGAATGACGATGATGGTGGCAATCACAGTCCTATGACCTTTGATGTCCATGGAGTCACCAAGCATCAACAATTTCCTCTGGTCCGAGTAGAGTGGCTTGTTCCCTTTCACCTTCTTGATCGGGAACAGTGAGTCCGACTTGACGTGCCATTGATGGTTCACGTGTGTCTAAGGGGACTCCGATGCTGATGAGGAATGAAAAGATCGCAGGTAGGAGGACAAGAGCCGAAGCAGCGGCAATGATGAGGAGGACGATGATGACTGTGAGAAAGGGCCCTACCTCGGGTATAGGGATGAGATAAGCTGTACTTAACCCTAGAATCGTCACCACTGTTGCTTCGGTAAGTGACATCCCTGTCGTGACAGTGGATGTGATGACAGCTTGTTTGTCACCTCCTAATTCACGGACACGGTTGGCTATGTGGATCGAATAATCCACCCCTACTCCAATGATGATTGAACCAATCATGACAGTCACAAGTGAGAGTGAAATCCCGAATAAATGCATGACCAACCATTGAAGTGCAACGGTTGAGGCGACGGGGAGTGTCGTGTAGAGGGCGAAACGCATGTCCCTGAAGACGAAGGCGAGTGTCATCAGCGTCAGACCGACTGCGGTGAACAACGAGATCCATTGAGAGGAAACGATGAGGTTATTCACCGCAATGGTCACAGCTGCGATGCCGGTCAATTCGTGGACATCGATGATGTAATTCTTTGTAGTATTCTCATTGACCATTGCCACAGCCAGTTCTGTCTTCGCCACTGGCATGTAGGGCATGTTGATGTAAAGTAAGGTTCGTGAGTAATCCTTGCTCATGAACAATTCACGGGTTTCATTGGTCAACGAACGATAGAACACATCAAGCATGTAATTCTCAGCCACTTGATTGTCGACAGCGATCAAGACGTCCCAGAATGAACTGCTTCCATTCACTTCCTGGGTGACGATCTCTTCAATGATGGCACCAAATGGGTCAGGAAGCGGAGTTCTGTTCAACTCCTCCCACACAGGTTGACCCGAGACCTTGAGATCGATACCAACCACCTTCATCATGAACGTGATACTCACTGCGGTTGTATCGTTGACACCATTGACCCGTGTGGTCAAGGTGTCGACATCGAGTAGATTGTCGGCAGGCCGCTGTCCACTCTGGTCTTCTGATTTGAAGTAACCTTCAGCAAGGATCATGCCGATCTGCCCTGCATTGAAGTCCTGTGAGTATTCTCCCATCTTGGCAACAGCAGTCTCTTCGGGTGGGGCCATGCGTAGAAGATCGATATCTCTGGGTATGTTTGGTCGAGCCCATACTGCTGAGAGGACGATGAGAGTGAGAAAGAGGCAGAGCACCATGCGAGAGCGTTTGACCGGTGCTCCCACCATCGCGTTGAAGACACGTGGTGGGTCATGCACTGGCTTGCGTAAATCGAGCAGCATCACGAGATTAGGCACCATCAACATCGTGAGTACGTAGACGATGACAATGCCCCCTGAGAGGATGAATCCGATCGTACGTATCGGTGCCAATGGTGTTGATATCAGTGAGGCAAAGCCGATGATTGTCGTCACTGCGGATAGAAGGACGGCTCGCCCAGTAGAGGCAAGCGCGATTTCCATCTTCTCGCGCGGCGTGCCCTGCTCTTCGGCATATCTGTTCGTGATGTGTAATCCGTAGGACACTCCGAGAGCCAAGAGAATTGGTCCGACGATGATGACTGTCAGGGTGACTTGCATCCCTAACAGCCCAACGATGCCCAAGGTGCAGAAAACTGCGCATCCGGTTGGCAGTCCCGCAATGGTGACGACCTTTAGGCCTTGGATCACACGTAATCTGCCGGTTTGAAGTACGTCTGAATGGAAAAGGAACAGTCCGAATACCACTGCAAGGACTGTGAGTGGGAATACCGACCAGAATGACGAGACAATGCTGTTCGTTACGGCGTTAGTGATGGGTACCGGTCCTGTCAATGACATCTTCAGGCCTAGGTCCTCCCATCCTCTCTCTGCCGAGAGATTAGCTAGCAGTGATTCAGTTTCATCAATGACTAGACTAGGCGGCCTGTTCTCGGCTACGCCAACGACGATGACTGCCCTGTCCCATTGCCCATCCGTCTCTAGCCTTGGTTCAGTATCCTGCACGAGATAATCAAGTGCGTTTGGTGGCATCGTGTCAATGATCTGATTGATGCGTTCCTGAGGTGGGATCCGGTATGAACCAAGCAGATCTTCTTGATCATCTATCTGTTCGCTGATGGCCTGTGCGATGGATTCTGCAAGCCCCTGTCCTTGTGTCGACTCGGTCAAAAGGGCCTTAGCCACTCTAGGCCCACTGCTGTTGATCTCCTTGATGATCGATGCGATGGAAAGAACGTAAATCGCATCATCATCCTCAGCATTATCGCGATATGGATTGAGATTGTCCTCAGCCATTGAGATTTCACGTAATATGATCTCGTTGGTGATGTTGTTCTGGTTTGACTCGATGTAGACGATCATCACATTGGAGGTCCAATCAGCTTCAACAGCTTCAAGTTCTCTTCTCACATTTCCAGCATCGCCCTCTCCTTCAGGGAGATAGGCATCAAGATCGCCAGTGACGTTGAGGGTAGCATTCCCAACGCCGAACCATTGGGTGACAGCTCCGGACTGATATGTCAGGAATGCTGTGACTGCTAGACAAATGAGAATCGTAATCAGCGGTGCTGAGGTCAATACACCTATGGTCCCACGTGCGACGATGTTCTCTTTGATTC